>Ga0194117_10004275_pt1 | contig 13720 bp, 6 predicted proteins | sample TA2MahsurfametaG_FD_160579 | JGI IMG/M metagenome (GOLD analysis project Ga0194117, IMG submission 160579) | Freshwater microbial communities from Lake Tanganyika, Tanzania - TA2015009 Mahale N1 surface | ecosystem: Environmental > Aquatic > Freshwater > Lake | place: Tanzania: Lake Tanganyika...
AAAAATGGCAAGGCGAAGTCGGTGGCACCGGACAAACCAAACCTCAATCAAAAACTCGCCAAACTCGACGCAGGTGTCCAGGCAGCAAAACGCAAGCAGGCACCCCGCGACCGGTCGGTCCCCCCGGAACTCAAGGAACAACTCGCAGCACTCGCCAAGAATAACAAACCAGAGATCAGTGCAGACGCAGGGAAATTATTCCAGCAGCAAGTGGAGAAACCGGACTCCAAGTACGGTAAGTGGGGAGACGGTCAACTCCAGGGTCAACTCCAGGCAGCGAGAAACCTCGGAAAGAAAGACATCGCGAGTCGAATCGAAAAGGAACTCAAACGTCGCGGTGTCCCCGAGAAGTCGCTCTCGGAACCTCGCCCGAAAGGCATGGAGAAGTACGACCTGGACATTCAAAAGGGTATCGACAAAGCCGTGGAGGCGAATACCACATTCCGTGGCGGCAAAGCAGGGTACGACTGGAAAGACTCTCTCACTGCCGACGCGAAAGTCCTCGGTGCTGGCATGTACGGTACTGCTATTCTCGGCAAAAACGGCGACGTGGTGAAACGAGGAGAAATCGGACGTGACGAAACCGCGATCATCGACAAGGTCGGCAAACTCGGCATCGGACCGAAAGTCATCGCGGTCGAACTCGACGGACCCGGAATCTATGACGGAAGGAACGCGAAAGGCCGCCTCGCAATGACAAAGGTCGAGGGCAAACCAGTCGGGTATCGCAAACCAGACGACGAGGTCAACGGAGTCAAGGTCGCTGACGCATACTGGACTGCTCGGGCACAACTCCATCGTGCAGGAATCGCCCACAACGATATGCACATTGACAACGTGCTCATTGACAACAAGGGCAAAGGTCGATTCGTGGACATGGGAATGGCTCAGGACAACCCGAAAGCAGCACTCGCCGAGGCGATGGGAGCATTCGAACCTCCTCGAGGGGGAATGGTCACTCGTGCCCCGGGGGTGAAAGGGAATGGAGATTGGCAAGTAAAGCAGTATCAGGGAACAGGCGGACTATTACTGGACAATGTGCGTCGGGGGTCTCCGGATGCTCACAAAGTAATGAGGGAAAAAGCACCCGTGCTGGGGAGAGTCCTCGACAACAAGAACGCACTCCAGTACCGGATGCTGAAGGACGGGTACACAAAAGATGACATCGCCACGATCATGAACCATGGTTTACGCAACGAATTGTCCACCTATGATCAAGGTGTCTGGGGCAAAGTCAGCAACCAGCAAGCACTCGAGTACATCGGAATTCTCTACGATGGCATCTAAAGACGACAAGGCGTACATCGCCCTCATGGACCGCTACAAAATCAATCGCCTCAAGGACCACGAGGGTGCTCAGAAGTACCTCGAAGCAGCGATGAAACTGCGTGAGACAGGCGACGTGAGCGACGACGCAGTCATCGGCGGTGCCTATCTCTGAAGCCGGGTAAAAGTAGGTAGTGCGTGTCATTACACGCGATCCACCTGCTCATTAGCGCATGTCAGCTGTCAAACTCATATTTAAAAGATCCAGTCTCCTCGGCAAGAGACCCACGAGTCAGAATCTCGAGGCAGGGGAGATCGCACTGAATACCAACGCGAACGACCCAGGATTATTCTTCGAGACCAGTGATGGCAGCATCGCCAAGGTCGGACCGACAGCATACCTGCCGGGCGAACCGACCGGTGCACCATCCCTCGGCGAACTCTGGGTCGACCGCGACACGAAAGCACTGTCCATCGGCACAGACTCCAAAACCTGGCAGTCGGTCGGCACTCCATTCCTCGGTGGCACGAGTGGACTGACGGTATTCGTCGCCCCTGACTACCCGAACGCGACAGACTCGTTGGCGAATGATGGACAGACCGTCCCATTCATCACACTCAATCGTGCCATCCTCGAGGTATCGAAGAACATCGTCCAGGACACACTCTCCGGAATCTCGCTCGGCACGAATCGCTATCTCATCGTCCTCGCTCCGGGTCAGCACTGCGTCGTCAATCGCCCCGGAACGACCTCAGACGCATTCACCTACAATCTGACTGATTCGTACCAGGAAGTCACGCAGGACCTGCTCGCAGCATTCAACCCTGAGACCGTCGGCGGACTCATTCTACCTCGCGGAGTCTCAATCATCGGCATGGACCTCAAAAAGTGCGAGGTCCATCCAACGTACGTCCCGAAATACACTCACCCCGCATTCGCACCGAATTATCAGCAGACTGGCACCGGACCGGTGTACGAGAATCAGCCCGTATCCTCGATTCTGCGATGGACTGGTAACTCCTACCTGACGAATTTCACCGGTCTCGATAAGATCGAGACTCGCCTCGTCACTCAGGTCAAGACGCAGGCAGACTCCCTATCCGCCATCTTCCAGACCTCGCGTCCTCACGGTCTCGAGTACAATGACTTCGTGCAGATTGACTACAGCGACTCTGCAGACCAGGTCGGTGCGACATTCAATTCCGGTCAGTACTACGTCTACCCCATAAACAGTTTCCAGTTTCTCGTGTCTGTGGCAGACTGGACGAGTGCGTCTGCTGCGGCGATTCTCGCCAGCACTCTCCCTGCCTCCTATTTCCTGCCGAGTGCGAAAGCAGACCCGAAATTCACCGTCGCAAACATCTACCCGTATTACGTCCCTCCGATCAACGAGCCGTACGAACTCCACGGGTACTCGCACCATCGCATCAGTCTCGTCAAGAACGCGACTCTCAAGCAGCTGAATAGTTTTTATACGAAGATCCAAAAGGCATTTCCGAGTCTATTCGCCGGTCAGGTGAATACCGCTCTGGCAGCACCCTCGGAGACGGTCATCGTCGCTCCGACCGACACTGCGTATCCGAGTAACCTAGCGACCAATAACGTCGACAATTCCTCGCCGTATCTCAATACCGTCAATGTCCGGTCAGACTACGGCATGGCGAGTGGTGATTTCGACGGTACACTCGTCACCGGATTTAAGTCTGTCATCATCAATTCCTCGACGTGCGTCGCTCTGCAGAAGGACCCAGTCGCCTACGAAATCTACTCGACCTCGAGTCAGAACTGGCAGCAATTGACCGTGCTCACGCAGGCACTCATCGGCGGCGGTCTGCCTGTAACCTCAATTCCGACGGTCGCCCAGTTGGAGACTCTGAATACGAGTTCCATCCCGAACATTCGATACTACTATCAGTACCTGACTGTCACCGACCCTGTCAGCAGCACTCAGAAGAGCACAGGACTCGTCGACACGAATGTAGATTTCCGGCACTTCGGGTTCCGTGTCTCCGGGTCGAATACCTACCTGCAATCGCAATCAGTCTACACTATCGGTCCTGCGATCTCATCGTGGGCGACGAATGGTGCGATGATTAGTCTGACGAATTCCACGACGAATTTTGGTTCCGTGGCGTTCCAGGCAGACGGATTTTCCGGCATCGGCACTCTCGGCGGAGCGAATGATGTCAATAAAGGATTCCTACTCTCTGGCATCTATCGCCCCCTCCAACTCCTCGAAGAGTCCGTCACCTCCGACACACAGAAGCGAATTCTGTACCTCGGAAGCAAAGTCGTCACCGTCAAAGCAGACCCGAATGACCCCTCAGTCCAATTGATCTGTCTGCAGAGACCATTCGACCCTGCCTCGATTCTGCCGTACTCTCTGAAACCAGGGTCCGCAGTTTATACCACCGACGGCACCTGCACCTACCGTGCATTCTTCGTGACAGACGGCAGTCCCACCTGCATTCTGAGTGCGGGACCGGCTGAGAATGTGTGCTCGGATGGCGGTGCAATTCTGCGTGTGCGAATTTCGGACTCCACGATTCCCGATGGTGCCAGCACCGACCTTGACATTCCCTACATTCGTCGATACATCGACCCACGCTCGCCGAGTGAGAAGGCATACGGATTCTATGTCCAGTCTACGAACCCCACCTCGCAAGCACCGCAACTTGGGTCGGTCATTCGCCTCAATCAAACCGGACAGACTCTGTCAACCTCGCGCAAGCGAAACTACCAATTCGATCCCGGACAGTACGGCGGAGTCTCACAGGTATTCACAGTCGACGTCGTCGAGACCGAGCAGTACTCGGCGTCTCCGAATTTCAATTATAAACTCGCCGACACCTCGCAGGCGACGAATTACGTTCTGTACTCGACTCTGACCGATGCGAGTTCGCCTTGGGTGCAGTCCGTGCCCTCAGACCCGGCAGACCTCGACAGCACACTCGTACCGTACTACAACCCCCAAGGGTCCTACATCACCGACCAGAACAAAAACTACTATGCCGCAGAGAATAATCTGTGGATGAGTCTGTACTATCGCACGACATTCAACACGAACAACGGACCGACAAAGGTGTCCCCAGATAAGTCCGACTCGCCATTCGTCGTGTCGAGTGTGCTCCTGCGTACGGAGCCCGTCACGTCCAGCTGGCAGGGTCTCGTGCCCGACCCGTATCTGAATTACTACGTGAATGGCATTCCTGCTCCGTACAACGAGGACCTGTCCTACATGCGTGGTGCAGTTCTGCCGTACACAGAATTCTCGACGCAGTACCAGATTGATGAGGACGACTCATCGACAGACCTCGGCATCATCTTCAAGAGGGTCGCTGTCGACGCGAGTGCGACGGTGCTCGTTGCGGACTCCACGACGGTACAGACCGCACAGGCGATGACCTCACCGTACGTGGCGAGTCCGACATTCGGTCGCCCTCTGGTCTCCAAACTCGAACTGCTCTCGGTGCAGCAAATCGTGCTGCCGGAAGAGGGAGTCAGTGTGCTGCAACTCACGAAAGACGACACGACTGCCGTCGAGTACGTGCGAGTCATCTCGCTGAACTCAAACATCCTCTACGTCATTCGCAACTACTATCCGCAGTACGCACAGGGTCCTCTCCCTGCTCAGTGGGGCAAAGGCACCATCGTAAAAGTCTGCGTGTCAAGTGGGTACCCGGAACCCTCGGTGTACGACCCGAATTGGATACCCACAAAGGCAACGGTCCTGCGATTCTTCGAATTGATTGGGTACTCGTCATCGCTCATCAGTCCCTACCTCATTCCGAAATACTCCGGCGAGCGACTGCTGCTGAATTCGAGTCTGCCTCTGTCGCCCGTGAACGGGTACGCTAATCTCACGACGGCATGGCCAATCGAATTCAATACCCCCTCGACCATCATCGCCAACACTCACACCTGGCAGTACACCGGGTATCTCGACTACTCTCGCGGTCTGCCGAAATACCAGGTGAATGCCCTGCCGAAAAAACTCTCATACGACTTTTTATCCACGACGACGTGGAGTGGTCGCCTGACAGTGACTGGCGTGAACGAGGACGGTCAGCTGGTATTCCTCGGTCCCATAAAAGAGGCATTGACTGCACAGTACTTCACACCGGACACCCCGCTGACACTCGCTGCCGACCGTCAGATCTACAAGAGTCCCGATCCGGTGCCATTCCCGAATCCGGTTCTGGTGTACTCGGCCGACGACATCACCGCACAATTCAACGGAACGAATCAGATATTCAATCTCACTCGCGGAGGATTCTCGATTCCTGCGTCGCAACTCAAAACGGACAGCATCATCGTCACACTCGGCGGTGTGGTGCAGAAACCATACGACGCATACTACGTTCAGGGCGAGGCATCGGGAGCAATCACACCGCAAATCGTATTCACGGAAGCACCCCTTGAAGACACAACCTGCGACATTCGAATCATCACGTCGGATGACAGCGAGGAGACAATGAAAGTCGTCACATTCCAGCTATCCCCTGCATTCGACTCCGTACAAAATACATTCACAATCTCGCCCGACGAGAATGATCTGAATAACCTGAATTCGTTTATCTTCCTGAGTGGCGTCGAGCAGAATCCTATCGGTCTCGGTCAGACGTACTCTGCCTATACAATCGATAACTCCTCCGGGTCTCCCGTCCTGTCATTCATCGGTGGGTCACCGAGTACGAATACGATTTATGACATGCGTGGAATTCTCTCCGGCACTCGCTATCAGTCGTCTGGCATTTCCTCGGTGTTTGTGTCTTCGACAGACGACATTGCCCCGTCGTTCGACAACACACTGAAGACATTCCCACTGACAATCAATGGCGAACCCGTCGACCCGAATAAGGTCAATGCTCAGAATATATTTGTGAGTCTAGGCGGTGTCATGCAGATTCCCGTGGCACAGGAGGCAGTACCGACCGCAGGGCTCGCGTACTCCGTCGGCATCAATAACGTGACTCGTACACTCGAGATCACATTCGCGACACCTCCCCTCAGTGGAACAACCTGCAACATTCGCGTCGTCACCTCCGACGAATTCCTCACCTGCCCGATTCCCCCGGCACTGACAAACAACAACCTGGAGATGGGACCCGGAATCACGGTCAACGGCGAGGGTCAAATCATCGCAATCGATCCGGGCCTCATTCAGTGATGCCCGGGTAAAACCACTCAAACCTGCTCGGATCTACCGAGTCACACCGACGTCTAGTCACCATGGCAACAAATCGAGTCACACCCGTCCAACTCCTGCGATCGGAGGTCCCCCAGAAACGACCGGACGCAAACAAACTCCTACCTGGACAGCCAGGTGTCAATATCAATTCCGCAGAGCCAGGGTTATTTTTTGCGGATGAGACAGGGGCCTCCCTATTCAAGGTGGGACCCTGCTCAGTCGGGACTGCCGCACCGAACGCAGGTCTGAACAACACTCCTGGCGAACTCTGGCTGGACATGACGTCCACACTCGACTCACCCGGACCGAAACTCAAGGTCTGGGACGGAACACAGTGGACCAACTGCATGCCATACACGTATGCAAACACAATCGTCTCAGACACCGAACCAAACATTGGTCTGCATCTAGACGGTACACTCTGGTGGGACTCGGGAACTGGACTCATGTATGTGCTGTATAACAGTGGCGGGTCGCGTGCCTGGACTCAGGTTTCAGGTAGCACCGTAGCGTGAGCCGGGTAAAACCAGTTAATAGGCCCCGATAGAGAAGCACTAATGGCTCCAGTACCGCCTCCAGCAACTATCTTTATTTCGCCGGAAGGGAGAATCTTCTTCCGGACCGATGTGCCCTATATCTACACAGACTCTCTGGGAAACCGGTACTATGAGGAGGGGGTTCCGTATAGTCAGAACCCCCCGGTAGGGGCGTTTATTATTCCTTCCTATCAACCCGGCACTCAAATCCCCAACGATCCGTTCTACGACCCACAAGCCAACCGCTACAGCATTTCCTACCCGTCGGGGCAATTGATTTTTGGCGATTACCTGTTCATTGATTATGCCTCAGGCGTAGTTTCTGTATCGCCTAACTCCCCCAGTAACGGCACTGTACGGCAAATCACAGCGGGACCGGGTCTCTCTACCGTACCTGCATCCGGAATCACCACAACCGGAACCATTGGACTGAAGACAATTACTACTCTGGTCCCGGGTTCCTACACTTACTCCACGGTCAATGTTAATGGCAGTGGTCAAATCACTCTGGCAGCCGACGGAAATACCCCTCTTGTAACTCTGGCTAGCACTGCCCCCGTCCAAACCGGAGGCACTAACCCCAATCGCTCCGTTAGCATTGCAGCCGCTACCACCACGTCTCTCGGTGCGGTCCAACTTTCTGACGACCCTTACTCTTCTGACAAGACCAAAGCCCTGACCTCCCTGCGTGGCTACACCTTAGGACAACAAATGTCCTACACTGGTTCAGTACTAGCCAACCAAAAACTCGGTGGCGTGGTGGATGTTACCACCGGTTTGCTCTCCAAGATCACCCCTAACGGGACAACCTTCCCCGGCATCGCCGCTGGCGCACCCCTGCCGGCAAGTTCCGCTGAGTATAACGGTCTTTACTTCTACACCACTGGGACAGGTACTTACACACCGCCCGGAGGTGTCTCTGCACTTTGTGTCCCCAACGACAAAGTCTTATGCATGGAGGGCGTTTGGACTGTTGTTCAGTCCGGAGCAAGACTGGTCCCCGCTACCACTTCCACTTACGGTACAACAATTCTGGCCACTTCGACGGAAGTGCTGGCACTGACCGAACCCAGTAAGTCAGTGACCCCAGGGTCTCTGTCGGGGATGATCGCTTCGGAAACCCAGATTGGATTTGTAGAACTTGCAACAGACCTCGAAGCTCAGGCACTCACGGACAACACACGAGCAATCACCGCTTCTAACCTTGGGTCACTCAACTCCACAACCCTTACCCGTGGCCTACCTCTGCTGATTGACGCCACGGATAGCCCGTCAGTAATCAATCCACCCACTTCAAATGCGCTGACAGAGTACGTTAGCTCTACTCTTAATAAGGTAACGATCACTGCCAAAGGTGATTTGGTTGTAGGTCAGTCCTACGGTGTTCCTGCCATTCTTCCGCTTGGTACTCAGGAATCTCTCCTGGTGGTAGATGACACCAAGCCCCTCGGCATTGACTGGAACGTCCCTGACTCTCTAGCAGTGTGGCCTGTCGGGGCAATCATCTGGCACCTTGCCCCTACGGCACCTTCTCTGTGGGCTCCCTGCGACGGCTCCCTTTACGATGCTTCCTTCGGCGGTGCATACTACCTGCTGTACGACATCATCGGTACAACTTTCAACCTGCCCGGTGACCCCGTGGGTTACTTCCGAGTGCCTGACCTGAGGGGCATGTTTGTTCGAGGGTGGAGTGGCGCCGACAGTGGCTCTGCCCCTGCCACCACTTTGGACCCCGGTCGTGCTTGGGCAAGCACCCAGAACACCGCCTTTGAGCAACATGCCCACAATGTTACGGATCCGGGTCACGTCATGCCAATGCCGCTGACGAGCCATAAACACACCGTAACTATTCCTGACCACACACACCCTGACAACGGTGGTATGCACTCCCACTTCATTGGTGACTTCAAAGTTACAGAGGTGGTAGGAGACACCGCCAGCTTCTATGATGGTGACGGGGGACTGAGCGGGGGCAACGATACCGAGAATAACGTTACCAACGTGCAAGTTGCAACCAGTTTTACAAACGTTTCCATCAACAACAGACAAGCCAACCTTGTAGTTCAAACCGCTACCACAAATCTCACCGTCAATAACTCTCCTCCAACAGCTCCGCACCCTGACGAAAGCAGACCCTACAACACCGCCCTGCTCCCCATCATCAAGTACGGCATTTTTGACGCCGGTGCCGGGCCATCACCGGTACCCGGGTAAAACTCATTAACTTGCCTCCCTACCGATATAACGAAAATGGCCATTGTTCCATCAACCCCTAACCAGAACGTTATCCCGATCCCCAATAATCCATTTTATTGGCCTCAGGAGTCAGCATTTCAGACCCCTCAGGGTCCGATTATCTTTGGGGCAGGCTTGTCTGTTAACTATGCCACAGGTACCGTTAGTGTAGACCCAGCGCCTCCGGCATCCCTCGGCACAGTAACTTCCGTTACCGCTGGTCCAGGTCTTTTCACCGCACCTGCCCTTGGCATCACCACGACCGGCTCGGTTAGTCTTTCCACCGTTCCCTCGGTAACTCCCGGAACTTACACTTATGCGGCAATTGCCGTAGACGCCTACGGTCGTGTCACAGCTGCATCTAGCGGTACATCCCCTGTTCAGTCAATTACCGGACTGTACCCGATCCAGACCACAGGTGCCGCCCCCTCGGTAACAATCTCTATTGCGCCTGGCACCATTTCCAATCTTGGTGCGGTTCAGCTGATTGACAACCTGTCCACCCCCTCCAACACACTGGCCCTGACTGCTAATCAGGGCAGCCTACTTCAACAACAGATTGATGCCATCTATGCAACTACCTCCTTGCAGTTCCTGGGCGGCACAATTAATGCGGCAACTGGTCTGGTCGTAACTGCTACTGCCGCTGGCAATGCTGCTGGTATCACAGCTGCCAACCCGCTGCCCGCTGCTTCCGCTGCCAACCTTGGCGGTGTAATGGTCGTCACAACCGCTGCTACTTATACTCCTCCCGGCGGCCTGCCAGTTTCCCTGGTCCCTGGCGATCAACTTCTTAGTTCGGGCACTGCTTGGGTACCGTTCTTTACCGGCTCCCGTGCTGCTCCTTACGCCACCACCACCATCCCCGGCATCGTTCGCTACGCCACGCAGGTTGAGACCCAAGCCCTCTCAGACAACACCATCGCTGTAACCCCGTTTGGCCTGTCGGGGATGGTCGCTTCCTCAACACAGCGTGGCTTCGTTCAGCTGTCGCCAGTACCTGAGACACAACTGCTTGCCAATGCCACTAATGCCGTAACTCCTGCTGGCGTGGGCAGTCTTCAAGCAACCACCACCACACGAGGTCTGGTACAACTTGATGACACACTGACAAGCACTTCCACCATCACAGCTCCTACCGCTCGTGCTCTGGCCCAAGCATTCAGTGACTCCATCCATAAGGATATTATCCAGTCCAACGGCGACCTGATTGTAGGTCGTGTTGCGGGCGAGCCCCGCATTCTGCCGAAAGGTTCTGACGGTCAGATCCTGGTTGTTGATAACACCCAACCCCTTGGCATCAAGTGGAAAACACCTACTTCCCCTTCGGCGGTGCCTGTGGGAAGCATGTGTTGGTTTACAACAAACGATTTAGCGAAACTTCCAGTTGGTTGGCTAATTTGCGATGGCTCGTCCTATTCTAGCGACCCGGCAGGTGATTACCATGAGCTGTACGTTGTCATCGGTCTGACCTACACTCCGTTTACGGATCCCCCGAATACCTTCCGTGTGCCAGATCTGCGTGGCATGTTTGTTCGTGGATGGAACGACGCAGGCGTGAGTCCAGGTACCTTGGACATCGGACGTGCCTTCGGTTCCACCCAGAATAGCGCCTACCAACAACACTCTCACGCTGTTACTGACCCCGGTCACATCCACAGCATTACTGACCCCGGCCACAACCACGGTGTCACCGATCCGGGTCACACTCATGCAGTCACTGACCCCGGCCACAAACACGCTTGGAATATCCCGAACGCAGAAGTGGTTGGTGATACTGCCGGGTTCTATGACGGTAACGGTAAAATCGGCACGGAAAGTGGGTTCACCGAGAGCAGCCCTGCAAACCTTGAGATTAGCGCTTCGAACGCAAGACTCACCGTTGACACGGGTCTGACAAACATCACGCAAACAAGCATCAACACCACGTCCCTCACCGTTGATGCGTCCCCGGTAGTGGCACCAACTCCCAACGAAACCCGCCCGATCAATATTGCATTACTACCGATTGTCAAATTCAAGGATCCGTAGGTAACGGGTAAAACCATGTATCGCTGAAGTCTCGAATGTAGCATGGCCCTCCCCATCAATTTTGACCCATTTAATCCTATTCCTAACTCCCCCTTCTACTCCCCTGCTACAAACTACCTCCAAGGTCCTTTTGGCCCTCTGGTACTAGGTTCGGGACTGAGTGTTAGTTCTCAGGGTGTTTTGTCATCCTCAGGTGGTGGAGGAGGGGGAACCGTCACGTCAGTTACGGCAGGTCTGGGACTTACCGGCGGTACCATCACTTCCATTGGTACAATTGGTCTGGCCCCTTCCGGCGCAGTAGCGGGTACCTATACTTATCCTGCTCTGTCGATTGACTCGTTTGGCCGAGTTACCTCAATCGCTAGCAGCTCCCCCGTTGTCAGTGTTTCTGCCAACTCCCCCCTTATTCTCGCCGGATCCCCGACTGCTCCAACCATCAGTGTTCAGCCTGCCTCTACTACCCAGGTTGGCGTAACTCAACTTAACAATACAACTTCTAGCACCCTGGTAAATCAGGCTTTGACCGCTGCTGCTGGCAAGAGCCTCCAAGACCAGATTAATGCAGTTGCTCAGAGTTCCAGTGGTCTTATCCTGGCCGGCACACTGAATGCGTCTACCGGCAACGTAGTTAACGCAACCACCGTGGGTAACTCTGCTGGCTTTACCGCTGGAAGCCCTGTTCCTGCGGCAACCGTATCTCTCAATAACTACTACCTGATTGTTACAACCGCCTCTACTTCTTACACCCCAACTGGCGGAGCGCCGATTAGCAACGTCATCGTAGGCGATTACATCATCGTATCCTCCGGAACTTGGACCATCCTGCGAGTTGGCCCGATTACCGGTGCTTATGCCACTACGACTACCGACGGTGTAGTCCGTCTGGCAACTTCTGCCCAGGTTATTGCGGGCACTGACCCCAACCTGGTAGTAACCCCGTTTACCGCTTCTATTGCGTATGTGGCACGTGACACCTTTACTGGGCAGGGACAACTTCTGGCGGGTACTGGTGCTTCTACCTTCTCTGCTCTCCCGCAAGGTGTCGACGGGCAAGTTCTGACCGTTGATTCCTCTTGCGCACGCGGAATGAGGTGGGCAGCTCCTGCTGGTGGCGGTGGCTCGGGAATTACATCCATCTCGTTCTCTGCTCCGCTCAACTCTACCTCTAACCCCCTGACAACGGGTGCCGCTGCTATCGGCATTGACGCCGCCTCCACTACTAATTGCGGTGCGGTCCAGCTTGCTACAGTCTCGGATGCTCTGTCTGGTGCTTCTACCACCCTGGCAGTTACTCCCGCTGCTGGTGCTGCCGCATACGTTGCCGCCGCTTGCTATAACACCAAGGGTGATATCCCCGTAGGTACCGGTCCGGATGCTTACGCTGTTCTGCCTGCTGGCGCTAACGGTCTTGCCCTCATTGCTTGCTCCACTTGCACTTCCGGTCTGACTTGGGCTTCTGCTCTCCAGCCCTCCAATCCTACCACACTGGGTGCCAGCTATGGCATCTCCTGCGATGCGGTTGGTAACACCTCCGCCGGTTTCCACGCACTCCAAGCCATCTATCAAATCCCAGGCACAGGGGTTGGTAACACCGCTCTGGGCCGTGGTGCTGGCGCTAACGTAAGCTCCGGTAGCTGCAACGTGGCGGTTGGTACTGCGGCGCTGACTGCCGAGGTCTCCGGTGCCAACAACACAGCACTTGGGACCGGCGCCCTCTGTGCTCAAAACGGTGCTTCCTACAACACTGCTGTTGGTTTTGGAGCGGGCAACAGTTTGACGACTGGCTCTAACAACGCCCTGCTGGGGTCCGAGTCTGGCGACAACCTGACAACCGGTTGCTTCAACGTTCTGCTGGGCCATTGTTCTGGCATGGCAATGACCACTGGATTTGAGAACGCATTTGTTGGTGACTCTACCGGCCTCCTGACCAACGGCTCTTACAACGTGTTCTTTGGTTCTAGTGCCGGTGAGACCCAAACCTCTGGGGACAGGGTTGTTATTATCGGTGCCGACGGCGTTGCCTCTTCTGCCACAGTTAGCAACGAGGTTAACCTCTGGGCCAACACAACTGTTGCTCGTTTTGCCCAAGGCGCTGTTGCCTGGTCCTTCCCCTCTGATGCTCGCCGGAAAGAAAACATCGTCGACTTGGATCTTGGTCTTGACTTTGTCAGTGAGCTGCTACCCCGAGCTTTCAACTGGAAAGAAGACGGCACTCACTCGGCTGGTTTCATCGCACAAGAACTTGACGAAGTCGTTGGAAAGTTTGGCGCTGACCACCTTGGCGCTGTGAGCAAGGCTGACCCCGAGTGCTACACTGTGGCTGCTGCCGCTCTGATTCCTGTCCTGGTCAATGCCATCAAAGAACTGAAAGCCGAGGTTGACGAGCTCAAAGCTAAACTTGGTTAAATGTAAATAAAATAAAACACACGGGGAGGGCAACCTCCCCTATTTTTGTATGCG
>Ga0194117_10004278_pt1 | contig 13720 bp, 10 predicted proteins | sample TA2MahsurfametaG_FD_160579 | JGI IMG/M metagenome (GOLD analysis project Ga0194117, IMG submission 160579) | Freshwater microbial communities from Lake Tanganyika, Tanzania - TA2015009 Mahale N1 surface | ecosystem: Environmental > Aquatic > Freshwater > Lake | place: Tanzania: Lake Tanganyika...
AAATCTCACTATAATTCAATATGAAAGTATGAATCAATTGTTTTAAATCTATCAAAGCGATCTGCTAACAAATCCTTTGACCATATCCAATGCCCACTATCCTTGATCCATAGGAACCAGATGTCCGGCATCATTTACTGTCCTTAGTTCTAAGTTTCCAACCGTTTTATAAAAACCTGCATTTCTTCCATTGACTTTCCAAGGAGTAAACAAAGTATCTCTGCATTAAATCATAAGTACCTAAACTAATTTGCCTTGTCGAAATGCAAGCGCTCAGCCCATTTAAATGTTCCAGGTGTCTCAACTATCAAATCGTTTTGTCCGTTATAAATGAGTACGTTAACTTTGTGTTCGAGGAGATTTTCGACAAGTCTGATGTACTGCATCATGAAATCAACAAATAATCCTTCGTATACGTTTCCACTTTGAGAAGAGTATGTCACGTTGGGATTAAGTTTGAATCTACTCTTAACATCGGGATTTCCAAAGAACTATTCTAGTAAAAGGGTTGGATATTAATTATATTTGGTGATATCATAAACATTTACTCCACCTGCCAGCTAGACAATCAGATCTAAAGTTGTATCAAAAGTATTATGCATCTACTTATAATCTCTAGTTCTCTATTGATAAGTTGCGTTCAGGATAAGTCTTTCTACATAGGATCTCTCTTGATAATCAATCAATCCCAAATTGTAGGCGTATTATCCCACCTGAGTTAAAATATCGTAAGGATGAGTGAAACCATCACCAATGGCAACTCCTTTTAATCCTTTCAAAAATCCTTGATTTTTGGTTTGTTCTTCTTTGATTTTATATCCAATAGCTGGGGCATACTTGCCTGCATAGCTCTCTCCGAAAATAAACAAAGGCAAATCTCCAGTGATACCTATCATTGAAAAACATCCTCTAGGATTATTATAGAGTTCTGTAAGAGCATTGTAGAAATCATTAGCAACATCATCCATATTTTTGCAGTAAGGGTCAGGATGATTTGGATCAGCATAGCTCAAACCAGTACCTACAGGTTGATCAACAAAAATAACATTGTAGTTCTTGATCCAAGTATAGTTGTTTTTTACTATTTAATAGGGAGCCATTGTAGCTGGTTTTATGAAATGAGGGCCTAACTACATAAAATTTCCAAGCTGACTTGATGAACCAGGGCCTCCATTGAGCCAAATTATGGTAGGGAAACTTTTGAGATCACTTTTTTTTTCACCTTCTTTTCCATAAAAAATGAAAGCAAGTCCAGATCCTGCTTTTCCCTTTACGTTGAGATATCCGCTCATGACTTCTCCATTGTGATTGTAGGGAGGGACAGAGAGATCGACATCATTGCAATTAGTTTATAGATAGATTGCATTGTCATTCTTATGAGGTTAAAGCACACCATCGGTAACATCTATTCCTTTTTTGTTCCAGTACGAAGAAGTGTAGAGTGAGTTGGTTAAGACAAAAAGAAGACCCAAAGCGACTGCAAGATTTTTTGTCATAAACTTAAATGATATTATATCTATTTACTAGTTCCATTTAACTTTGCTCATTAATTATTAAAATCATTAGAAAGTTGCTCCTTTTTGAATAGCCACTCTCTCAGCATTTCCGTGTCTTTGTAACGGGCCTTTAAACTCTTACTGTTTAGGACAATTATGATAAACTATCGATTATTGATGGAAATGAGACTTGCAAGACAAGGACCTGCCACTTAAGTTGTACCTGTTTTGATCCCCTTATAAAATTATGCCTTTGTGTGTAGAAATTTATGTGTATTTTACCACTTCACTTTTCTCTACTTGTTTTGCATTTTTCTCTATCTTTAGCTTCTTTCTAAGTTTTGATTTCTACTATCAAAGACTGAGCATTAATAAATTTTTTTACCCACTATATTTCTAAATAAAGGATTTCTCAAGGCGTAATCGATAAGAGTTGCCATATCAAACGCACAAGATCTATTGAGATTGTTGGCCAGTCCATGACTATTTGAAAAGAAAGTTCTCTTCATCTATAATTCCATACATTTCTTATTCATCTCAAAAATGAAATTTTTATAATAGTATTTCTTTAGTTTGATGTCTTTGGGTATCTGAGCTTTCTTTTGCTAACCCCGACTGTTTTAGAGTATTTCTCCACAAAATACAGAGAGAGCGATACTTGCATCATTACCGCTTGGTAACATCAATCCATAAAGTAGCTGTTACACACTATAAATTTCTCCAGATTGAATCTATGCCTTGGTGCCTTCAACATTCGTTTCAAACTCTCCAATTTTTAACAGTTGATTGCTGATGTTTATATTATTCGTCTCGCAAATCTAGAGAGTCAATATACAAGTCATAATTTTAGTAAGAGATGCTACTTAAAGATTAATTTTCGAATTGAGAACAATATGCAAATATTTTTCGGATTTCTTGTTATTGGTTTACTTGAAGTGTTCAAAGACAATATAAGCCTTAGCTGTTATATTTTCTGGATTTAAAGGAGGATTTGTATAATGCTTGAATAACTATTTTTTGGTTTCAATCAGATTTTTTTTAACACTGACTGCCTACTTTTTTTAAAAGTTACTCACCTTTCTGTACCTCACTGTCTTAGGTTTAAAATCTCTATTTGACGAACTCGTAGTTGAATTTTAGACTGTAAAGTCGCATAATTCGGCTTTATTTTACACATTCTTCATAAGCAAATTAAGAGGTTATGGTTGTTATATTTTCCCCTGCTCGACCTATGGATTCTAAAGGTCCATACTTTATAAATAAGAATTTGCTCTATAGCAAAACTGATTTCTGTTCATATATTAGTTTAGTTGTTGTTATCTCATGGTATGTGCTTGGGGAGAATAAGATCTCTCGATCTATTTAGTTCGAGCCTGATTATGTGTTGCTAGTTGCCTTATAGGTATATATTTCGTCAACTGGCAGCCATCTACATAAAACTTATCTCTATATTTGCCAGTGCTCTTCTTTTCTGGACTAATACTAACGAAATCGTTCATTTTGACAATTTTGATATACTTCAATCTGTTCTTAGGCTAAAACATGTACTCTTCAGTCAGTTTTTTGATTGAATTCAGCTACTGTAGTTTACAATCATGATCCTTTGTGAAATTGAAGGGAAGGGAGGATTCGCTGTCGTCGAAGAGTAAGTTTATGAATCCATTTTTCTTACGGCTCATTTATTGCGATCAAAAATAAAGTTCAAAGTTATAATTTTTTCCATTAGTGATAAAATAGTACTGTTCTCGGTTCGATTAGTTACGAACGTATGGAACAAAAAAAAAATAGTCCGTGTTATAGCAAGTGAATAGTTCGCTTATAAATTTATTTTTAAATCGATAAAAGTAGATAGTTGATTGTCTATTTTTATAGATACGGAAATAATAGAATTCGGTCACTTCTTGCACTTGAATTTTCGTAAAGCCGGAATGAGTGAGGAGGTCCAAACAAAAAATTTGCTCAACTTTGACAAATACATAGAGTCTAAGCTCTAAAAGCTCAAAGCAGAGATAATGGGAGAGGTCGGCTAAAAAATGGATGAACTCATAGAACAGCTAGACAATGTAGAAAACAAAATCATCTAGCTTTAAGAATGGTTTGAAAAACATCTCATCTCAATGAAAGAAGCATATTGCCGAGCATATTCAAATACGGTAAGACGAAAGAAGTTTAAAGCTTTTACTAAAGACTACAATTTCATGTTAGAAGGCGAAAGAGGAGAATTTGGCCAATTCCAGGAAACAAACTAATTTGGATAAAATAAACTAGAGAATGGCACTTAAGGATACTCCAATGAGTAGGAAAGGCCGGGAAGGAGAAAAGGCAGAAAAATTAGTAAAACAATGAGAGGTGTTATCGATATTTTGCGAGGAACCCGTACTAGACAACAAGTTTCAAAGTAGCTAAAGGTATCATATGATAAACTTTAAGCTATAATCTCGAGGTATAGTGATTAATCTAAATTCAGATGATTACTTTGATATTTTAAAATGATTAATCTTATAAAATTGAAATGTAAATACTAAGGTAAATTTATCATTACTCGAGCTATTTCAGTTTGCTATTGATACTCTAGAAGAGCTAATCCATCTTCTCAATCTCACGATCACGCTCCTCCCATATTTTAGTCAAAGTTTGCATTGTATTTTCTTTATTCACCACCTAACTTAGGCTAACTACAGCTAGTTGAGAGTGAGTAATGGAACGAGCTTAGAGTTTAGTATTTTTAGATTATCTCACTTCATTTATTGATTTTTTGATGATTTAGTTGGATAGATCATTAACTTTAGCACTCTATAAATCAAAATCCATCATTTTTTTCGGTTCTGTCTTTGATAAGACCTACTTTTCAATATTCTTCTCATATTTACTGTTTAAATCTGGAGTTTTGGATGACTTGGAAGATGGCGAAAGACTTTTAAATAAGTTCTCATATTTTTATTTGATTTTAATACTTTAACTTTTCTATGATGATTCTTTTTAAAACATCGTTTTGGGAAGAATTGAAGATTGACTATTAAAAACTGGGATTCCTGAGATAACTTTAGATGAACTGACAATAGGAACCAAACTATTTTTCTTATTATGTGTAGCAATATATACCTTCTTGATCATCGTCTATTTGTCTAACTGCAGTCTTAAAGTTTAAATCTAGACCTTACTTTCTTCTAGTTTCGTATTTGTCTGTTCTAGATTTATCTCCAGAACGTGTATAACTTGAGTGAGATCATTAATGGTTTGATTTTTCTTATCGATTTCAACTAATAACTTGTTATAGGCCTCACATATGATATGAAACTTCTGTTCAATGTTGTGTAGTTTATTCCTGTAGATTTTTTCGACTTCTTTTTGCATCTTTTCTACAATTTCTATAAACTGATCAAATTATAATACAATTAATCTTTAAAAAATATTTGCGGGTTGTAAACATAGACATACAATCATTTCATAAGGCTGCCATCAAATCATCAACATTATAGTCTAAATGTTTGACCCAGAAATCGTTGTGTCTCGACTACTCCTCAGCCTATATCACTTCGGGTGCCTTCTCATTAGTAAGTTCTTCAATATCATTCTTCAAAACCACTAACTAAGGCTATTAAGTTTTTTATTGTATCTTTTACTCCAACTGTTTGACGAGATCTTCAACTAAATCGGGATGCTCAAAGTTGATGTGTTCTGGAACTATGTCAAATACTGAAGGTGGACACTTTTGGAGAAACGTAATATGACTATTTATGATATCCTAATTTAGAAAAAAGTTACTTCTTTCTGGAACATGATTTCATGTTTCTTTTACTTTTTCATGGCATAACCTGCTAAATTGGTTGATGTTTTATAGTTCTCTTTCTCAACAAAAATTTAATACAAATTGACGAACTTTTAATCTTCATTAAACAATGGCTACTTGAGGTGATGGCTTTGATATTGGCATTTTTCTAACTCATCTCTCTTAATTTGATAAACAAGTTGATCAGATGGGCAGCGTATCCTTTGCGAGTTTTATAAACTGATTTTCCCGTCCTTATATTGATATCTTTGTTGGCCTATTAAACTAAGAAATTCAACAAAACATCATCTTTAAGAAGCAATTTGCTTAGAGCTGAGTTTTAGTTCTAGCTTAAAGCTATGTCAATGATTTTAATTATTTCGTTATGCAATAGATTGTTCATACTGTATTCTTTCATCAAGGTGAACAATGTAGGTAAAAAGATGGTATTATTACCAATTATCTCTCTCACATTCATAATGTTTTCTTTCAGAATAAATCGAAGAGTCTCAATAATTTTCATGCGACCCACTCCTAAACGAGAGCGACTTTCACTACTCACTTGCAATTTTTAACAGCTTTTGTCGATAAAATGTTCAAGGAGAGATTTAAAAGCTGTTCTTTTTTATTAATCTTCAGGCAACGCAAAAGGAATAGAAGTCAAGAAAACAAAAATTATAGGAGAGTTATACACTGAAACATTTTCTTCATCACTCATAATATTTTTGATGACCTCAGTGATAGTCTAAAGTGAAAAGAAGACAGAAGCAAACTAAGGGATCTTGTTGTTTACCTTGAGATTAGCTGCAATTTTTTAGATAATTTCGCATACATATGCAGACAAATTACTCATTATCTTTATTAAAATATGCTTACATGTACTTCTGAAACTACAGAGAGTCTCTCTAGCAATTTTTTGAAGAACAAGCTCCTTTCTTCCAGATAAGACGAGGATTCATAAGTTATTACTTTGATTATGAAGTCTCCCACCGATCTTGATTCAGCGTGATTCAATATTTTGGTTATGTTTCCATTTTGCAAAATGTATTTCATAAGCTAAATAAACATATTGGTACCTCAGCTGGCTTCTTAGTGAAGAGGAAGTTCAAAACTTTAGAGACATATCCTGCCAAAGTATAGTTGACTTCACTATCGAAGTATGCCAGAATTTTGTTAATCAAGGATGGTAACTCTCTTTTTTAGATCTTTTCAACGGTCTTTTCATTTTGTACCACTATCTTTCTGTATTTTTTCTCACTCTTTTTTTTATTAGCTTATGTCTCATTTTCAACACTCTTTTACCCTTCAGCCGATTACTCTTTTGATTATTCATGTGGAATTATTTTTTATTCGCTAAGTTGTTATTATTCTTTTTTTGGTTCTGCCTTTTCCTCATTAGCTGCAACCTTTTCATCGTTTTGTTAATTAGTTTCTAATTTTTGAGTAGTTTAAGGTTATTGGGGGACTTCCACTTCCATCTAGATATCTTCAGTAGTAGTCTCATAAACTTTCTTCTCCTCATAGATTGGTTTTTCGGGTAGAATAAACTCAAGAGCTTGCGAGTTGTCAATACAGAGGAAATCGGAAGCATTGAGAGGATATCTTGATTTGAATTATAAGTACTTATAGCTTCTCTTTTTGTCATCACTACTACCCACAATTGTGATAAACTCAATCAACTCAGCATACTTATCGTATTTCATGCTACTTTTAGATCAATGTACAATTAGGCAAGTTTAGGATTATTTGACTTATACTCATTACTGAAAGAATCTTAGTCAAGCAACCTCCCCATAGATAATCCAGGTTGCTACAGCAATTAGTTTAGGCCATAGTTGGACTGAGAGCGGAACTGGTTGAACAGGGACGCAAAATTCATTTACTAATGTTGGCACTTTGTAATATATTTTAAATTTAGCAAAAAGGTTTTTAAAATATAGCGATCTTTTTCAATAATGTCCTCAATTAAAAGTATTATACATGATAAGACAAGTTTACATGTTTAACCTTCACAATCATTCGTCGACATCTTCTGGCAAATTCTCAAGGTCCAAGGTTTTTCCTGTGATCTCATTATACAGTTTAAGCACATTTTCTGTCTCATTTTCAAAGTGGGAGGTAGCATCGAATGTATCAGAAATGTACAACCCATCTCCAGTTTTTCCAGTAGAGACATATCTATCCGAAATGGTTACGAATTTTTCCTTGACTTTGCCTACCAATTAAAGAGCTCCTTCAATCTCCTGTTCAGGGTTTTTTGTCTAAACAGTAGTACTGATTATTGCTACATAGTATCCTTGTTTAGAAATGGAATGGACTGATGAAACCATCATAATATATATGTCTAAATAAGATTAAAATTACCATTCTTTCTTTTGATTTGTCTTTGAGGTAAGATGATCTGTACAGAAGGTAGATTGTCAGTTCCAGGAATTGGATGATCCAAAATACAAATACATCTAATGATTCTTTCAACAAGTTTGACTCTATCCTTAAGACCACATCTCAAGGCGTAAGTTGGATCACAAATAACAGTGTCACATTTTGCGATTCCAGTTGGTCCTTTTACTCCAACAACTTTACCATTTTCGAAGAGAATCTCATTGATATCAGTGTTTAGCATAAAAGTTCCTCCATTCACTGCACTGATTCTTGAAAATCCTTCGGGAATACCTCCCAATCCGAAGATTGGATAAATGAAGGGAGAAGGATTTTTTCCCATAGAGTCCATATACAGTTGAATTTTTCTAATTAACTCAATGGCAGGCTTATGCAAGAAGCTGTCATTGGTGTAGAGAGCAACTGCATGTCCAATGAAGTCAATTGTATTTTCTTATAATCCATACTTTTAAAGCATTTCTTTACCAGGTCTGTCAATCTTAATTCCATCATAGGTCTTAGGATTGCCTTCTTCGAAGTTTTGAATAGCTTAGAGGAACTTTTGGCATCTTCTCTTTTACAATAGACCCATAAGATCTGAAGCAAGTGCTTCTTTGGGTGTTACTGGCACTTTGAAGATTTTCATTCCTCCTTTAGAGAAAAAGCCACCTTCTTTAAATTGGAGGACATAAGTTCCATCAATGGCTACATTATTTACATTTTACGTTTCCACTCAAGATATCTGGAGACTCTAGTTTTGAGTAAAATTTTCACAAGTTTTCCACCATACATGATGTATTTAGGAATTAGATCAATATTCCAATCTCTGTTGTGACCAAGTTCTTTGTTTGGCTCCTGATTGCCTCTGAAAAGTTTCCACATGTTGGTTAGATTGACTGAGGCTCCCTCTCCTCCGTAAAAGTTATTTCGATCAATGTGTAAAACCTTTTTACCTTTGTATTTGAAAATTTACCTTAAGTAGATAGTAGGCCAGAAAGTACACATTCTCCGAGACCTGTTCCGCATACAACTACATCGTAAGTTTAGTCCATGTTTGATTAGATTTGATGAATAATTATGATAGTGAATATTTTTAAATCTACATATCATAGAACCAGAAAAAAGGACATTTTTAAGCTACTTGATATAGCTAAATCAAAATAAAAAAAGATGCAATACATAATTTTCCGATATAACATCAATAATCAAAATGAATGCTTTTTAAAACATATAAAATTATCATAGATCCTAAGGGGATATGAAGTTATTAGCTCTTCTCTTATTCAAAAAGATTTGTCTTCTACTCATCTATTTCTATTTGTTATCATTATTTTTTTATTTCTAGCCTAGTACTTGACCTCTCACGAAAGTTTGAGTAAAATGATTTGGCTAAGCATTTCTTGAAATGAAAAGGTTTATGTTGTTATTTATGTACACATTACCTCCAAATCTCGTTGTTTCAATCATTCTTTGGTCATTAAGTCTCTAGAAGAACTATCCATCAATAGCAGAATCTTACATTTTATGTCCTTTGAGCTCAAGACCTTACAACTTGATTGTATTACCTAAAGTATTTGGCTTTCTTGTCAGTTCATTTTTCTTTGAAGTTAAAGACTTCTTCTTTGTTTGGCTAAAAGATCTGTGGCTCTCCTCTTTTTCCGATCCTTTATCTTAAATCGAGTGTGGTCTGCTGAGTAAATCTTCACTTATTACAGCTTTCCCATTGAGTTAACTGAAGTTCAATCTTAATTTTTCTTTCTTTTTTTCACCAAATTTTTTTGAAACATAATTGCTTCTTATGTTTACTGCTGTATCAATTGTATTTCTAGATCCAAGATAAGGTCTTCCTACTTGTGCATCTATCGTTTCAACTCTTTTGTGGCCATGTGAATTTATTCTGATTCTATTATTTTTCGTAAAATTCTATAAATTACTTAATCTTTCTTGTTGATCCAACTCTAATACATTTTTAGAAACAGGGAGCTATCTCTGAGTTTTAATACTGGGCTCCTCAACTTGCAAATCGACTTTGTCTGCTTGAATTCTGATCATAATTGGAGAACAGCCTGCACTTTTTGGATTATAAGTACTTTTGGGTTTAGAAAGTGGTTTCAAAACTTTGAAAAAACCAACAACCTCTTCATCTTCTGGAATTGTTTGTTTGTCCAGACCATGAAATCTATCATGAACTGTAATGATTTGGCTCAAAATAGGTGCTTAGGGAGGTAAAAAGGAATAGGCTATCTATAAACTTCGTGAAAGCCAGTGTTAAGAATCAAGTACATCTCGAGGATCACAATTTTTTTGTTTTTAAACGAAACGAGTTTAAGTGGAATAGCAATAAAGACTGATAGCCAAGAAGGTGATCTTTTAAATTACCTAGTTGTTCGTTATTTCTTGATCTAAATCTTATAGCTAGCTTAAATCAAATGGAATCAACTGTATCTCATCCAAAATCTTATTTTTATAAATCCAAAAATGTTCCGCCTTACTCTAAGAATTGTAAAGCTAATCAATTTCAAATTTAGTCGATACAAATCCATATTTCCGTGTGAGTTGTGTTTGTTCCTCTAAAATGGAAATTCTTTCTTTTAGACCGTAGGCCAGTTTAAGATCTTTTGTACAATTGAGCAAATGATTCAAAATCCCAATATTGTTGAGTAATCCTTTACTTTCTTACAGACAAATTTGTTGTTGTTCCTTTTTAGGATAATTTTTAGCACCTAACTGTTTATTCAATTATAAATAAAATTTGGTAAGAATATCGTAAATAAGGTTGTAATGTATTTTCGATGATGTTTTGGCATGTTAAAGTGCCAGGTCATGCCTAAATTATAAACAAGTTACTTCCCTAGTTAGGAATACAGAATGCAAATTTGCAATTCTAATCTGGCGAGTATAGTTTCATATTTTATTCTCAGCATATCTTTGCTGCGATTAGAAATCAACTTTTGACTCATTTACTTTAGCCTTTATAGTACTCAACTTACTTAGGAATCACAATCGAGAACTCTTAATTCGCCTCCTCCAGAAATCCAACTTGATAGTACAAAATTCCAAGATTAAGCAAGACTAGCATGGAGATGTTATTGTTTTTAATTGTCTGCATGTTATCTTTCAAGGCACGAAGTAGATTTATGCCCTACAGACTCTATCCACTTTTCAACAATCGATCAACTTCTTCAAGGATCTTGGCTACGTCTGCATCGGAGATGGAATGTTTTGGTTTAGTATTCGACTTATTTTGGGTGTTTTGAGTGGTCTAAGGCTTGAACTTTTCTTTGTTTTAGGCTTGTTTCATATTAATCATATGCATAGCTATTATAATTTTATTAAGGATTAAAGATCTTCGCAATAAACTCAAGCTTTTCTTTACCAATCTCTCGAATCGAATATAAATTTTAACTTTTTATATTTTTACAGTTAAATTATATTTGAGGGCAAAATTATTGATAAATAATTACAATGTTTAGCCGTTTTGCTAAGGCCCACACTTATCCAGGCTTCAGGTCTTTCTTTAAAAACAGATCTTTTGCCTCGTTCAGTAAGGTAGCCCAACTTGCAACCAACGCTCAAGAATTTCTAGAGAGAACAAGAAATGTCGCTATCATCGCTCACGTCGATCATGGCAAGACCACTCTTGTTGATACTTTGCTCAGATTCGGAGGTATTCAGTTCAAAGATGAGTGCGCTATGGATTCTAATGAACTTTAAAGAGAAAAAGGAATCACTATCTTGTAAATCATTTTTTACCTAGATCCAAATGCACCAACATTCAATTCGAAGGCCATGGAATCAACATTGTTGACACACCTGGCCATCAGGATTTCGGAGGATAAGTAGAACGTATCATGGACATGGTAGATGGAGTTTGCCTTGTTGTCTGTGCAACCGAAGGTCCTATGACTCAAACAAAATTTGTTTTGAAAAAAGCATTATAACAATAAGTAAAACCTCTCGTTGTGATAAACAAAGTAAATATTCTTTTAGTTAGGTTGACAGACCAACTGCAAGAGTTAATGAAGTTGTAACCGAAATATTTGATATGTTCTGTGATTTGAACTGTCCCGATCACTTTTTGGATTATCCCATTTATTACTGCTCAGGTAAAAATGGATGGGCTGTCTAAAATTTGAAGGATGAAAAGAAGAACATTGAATGCATTCTCAAAGGTATAGTAAAGCATGTCCCTCAGCCGAAAATTAGCAGTTAAGAATCTACTTCTATGCTTATCACTCAAACCCAAGCAAACTCTTTCCATGGCAAAATGGTGCTAGGCAAAATAAACTCAGGATAAATCTAAATTGGACAAGAAATGAAAGTCTACAATCAATAATAGAAACTTATTGAATCTGGAAAAATCGCCAAAATTATCAAGAAAACTGGACTCTCTTAGTATTAATTAAAAAAAGCATATGCTGGTGATATAGTAATGTTAGCTGGCTTCCCCAAAGCCATGGTCACCCACACACTTGTTGAAGAAGGATACCCCTCTAAAACAATCCCTTGTCTTAAAATTGATGAACCTTTGATGGGAGTTTCCATAAGTGTCAATACTTCTCCTTTTGCAGGAACTGAAGGCTCAAAACTTGCCCTAAACGATCTTAGAGTCAGATTAAGAGAATAAGCATAAAATGACGTTGCACTCGTTGTCGACAATAGTAAGTCTACAAGTTCAGTTCAAGTTAGAGGCAGAGGCGATTTGTAACTTTCAATTTATATAGACACATTGGTATTCTGTTATAAAAGTTGAGAAGAGAAGGCTATGAATTTTCAGTGACTCCTCCTGAAATTGTGTTCAAAAAGGATGAAAAAGGCAACATTCTCTAGCCAATCTAAAAAATATCATTTGAAGTTGAAGATAGATTTTCAAATTTAATAATGGATAAAATGAATGGCAGACAAGGAGTTTACTTAAGTAGTGGAGCTGTCGAAGAAAAAATGAAATTCTAATTCCTTTGCTCAACTCGAGCACTCTTGGGTATTAGAACTTAATTGCTGAACTAAACTCAAGGAACTGCTATCATTCGCTCACAATTCCATTAGTATAAACCATATCTTGGCCCTTTGAGACGTAACAACAAAGGAGCTATTGTCAGTATGTGTGAAGGTGTTACTACTCCTTACATTCTGAAAGATATTGAAAAATTCGGAACAATGTTCGTGAAACCTGGAGCAAAAGTATACAACGGTCTCGTTATTGGCTAAAATAACAAAGATTAAGATATTGAAGTAAATGCTACAAAAGAAAAGAAACTAACCAACGTCCGAACACATTCTCATGACTAGAAAATTGTACTCGTACCACCCAAAATCATGTCGATTGAATAAGCAATCTGTTACATCCGAGATGATGAGCTATTAGAAGTGACCCCCAAGTAAGTAAGAATCAGAAAGAAAGAGCTCGATAAAAATGGAAGAGACAAAGTACGTCGTGAGAGGAAAAACGAGTTGAAAAATTTTAGAGCTAACTTAACATTTGTAAATTGATAATGTTTATAACTTGTTATAATAAATATCATTACTATAAAATATAGTGAATTCAAGCTTAAAAAGTATCATTTTCCTACCATTTCGTTCATCTGAGATGGAGTTATTTTGCTCAAATAAATTTTAGGCTTTTTGATATTTTAAAGTTAATGGATTCCTCTGGTCCAATCTGTTCCTGTCGCAAAAATAAGCAGATCTTGAGTTGGATGCAATTTAAGTGCAGTGGTGGGCCCATTATTCGAATTAAAAGTTGGTCCTTTGTTTTTTTTTCTAAGATTATAACCCATCAAATCCTAAGTGCCTCCAATGAAACAAAACCCTTAGTAATTACGATAACACACATCAACTGCATTGACCTGTCCATACAATCCAGTTCGACTATCTGATTTTTTCTGTGATTTACTCACCATTGACTCAAATGTAATGTCATCATAAGAGTCTCTAAAATTGGCATGTAGAGTACGACCATCCATAGTACCTACAGCTATCATTTTCGCTGCACTTGAAATACTTGAGCAATTGAACTTTGAAAAAACTTATATACTTGCCTTGTGGTAGTTTTGAGGTTCTTTTGGGAATTTTATAT
>Ga0194117_10004285_pt1 | contig 13692 bp, 4 predicted proteins | sample TA2MahsurfametaG_FD_160579 | JGI IMG/M metagenome (GOLD analysis project Ga0194117, IMG submission 160579) | Freshwater microbial communities from Lake Tanganyika, Tanzania - TA2015009 Mahale N1 surface | ecosystem: Environmental > Aquatic > Freshwater > Lake | place: Tanzania: Lake Tanganyika...
AAAAGAAAGGGTTGGCGGTTCAACTTTTAACTTAAATATCAGGAAAATCGAAATCTTTTAGAGATTAAAACAAAAGAACGTAAGAGTAACTCAAAATTATGGAAAATCATTTGAAAAAGTGATACAGTCATCGTTATCACTTAGAACTTTTAGTAGATTTGAAACAAGTCGCTTCGTGTATTTTTTGGCTTACCAGGCTCCACTGGGGTGTAATGTCGAATCAAGGACAGGAAAGACTAAATTTCTTGGTAAATGTTCGTGTGCTCCATCTTTTTCTGTATGGTTTTTTTGATTTTTCTGATGATTCATCAGCTAATTTAATTTAAAATTATATAAGAAAGAATTCCATTCAAGAATAAATAAATAAAATTATTACAAATAACTTTTTTTTATTTTTGCCCAAAAAATACCTAATTTCATCGCTTTTTAGGAATTTAAAGAAAAGACATGAACAAACAAGTATTAAGTAATAACGGCAAAAATTAGTCTCGTTTCTTGCAGAACATTAATCTTGTTTATAAGCGTTTTAAATGTTACCATTGTTTTTTTTAATGAAATAAACTACTTTATCTGTCTTAAAAGTTATATTTTCGTCATAACAATAAGCTATAAATTTGGTAAAAAATATGCTTCAAAGACTGTGAATGCTAGATAAGCATAGAACAAAAAATTCATACCTCAAAAATGTCCCAAACAGTTTGATATGATTTTAGAGAAGGATTACAAATACTATATCAAAAATTCTTTAAAATTTCTGAACTTAATCAAAGCTCATGAAAAGTTATTTTTAGCTATTTGAAATACAAACTAAAAGTCAATCCCAAATCATAAAGTATCAATCTAAATGATGATGTTAATCTTATTCATTTTTTAAAGTTGTGGGTCTTTTTTATCTTTTTCTATGAGCACTTTTTGAATGTCTAATTGCGAATGGAGGTGTATATTAAATTTCATTTTAAGGATGACTAATTTTTTCCTCAAGATCAATTTTTCATTTTTTGTGATTACTAAGGCTGACAATATTAAATTACCTCTTAAAATGCTCTTTAATTATAATAATTTGACTTGTTTATTTCTTTGAAGGTATATTCTTGGATTTTTTTATTGGCTGATTGATATCAAATATAACTATCATTTACGGGAGGATTAAACTTTAAGATGGGCCCTCGCGGTACTCTTGAGATTGAGGAATATATATTTAACAAAGAATTAGCCCGCCAAAAGTACTACAAATGTCTTCTTCAATTGAATAAGAGAAGGTAACGAAACGAATAGAATAGTCCTTCGTTTGATTGAACCAAAAACCAAAAAACTTTTATTGATGAGTTTATTTATCCTTTTCTTGTGTTTTAAAGCATGGAGTTTCCATAAGTTTAAAAATTTCCAACCAATTTTTACAAATCAAAATAGCGAGAGTTAACATTTAGAGTGAATCCATGTAAGAAGACATAGTACTTACTCTTGTATTTTGGGCTCAATCAAAGCGCTGAAAATAATTAGATCTACAATATTATAAACGATCAAAGTGTTTCATTGTTTGAAAAGTAGTCTGCTTCTGAATATTTTGCTTGGATTCTTTTTCTAAAAGATATTTTTGGAGCTGCTACTGCTTATAATCTGGTTTTTGGATGCTGTGGGTTGGTAGATCTTATTTCGATGATTCATTTCTTTACTTTTTATTTACTTATTCAAATTTGCTTTCATATACTACTCGATCACATGGATATCCTTCTTACTTTAAGATAGCTACTATTTCATGTTGTTCACTTCAGAAGCGAGATGGACGTTGCTCTAATGGTTCCTTTAAATTTATGCGAGCATGCTTTAGATACATTGTTGGAACTTGGTCTCCATTTAAAGCTCTTTCTTTTCCATTTCTTAAATTTGCTTTTGTAAATATACAACTCTCTTACTTTCCGAAGACTGCTCCCAATAATTTTAATATGTATCAAAGTGGTTAATGAGTTTGTTAGAGTTAGCCACCGGACTCTAGGTGTTTTGAGTTGACGGAGACATCTTACTGCACTAAGATTTCTTCTTGGATTGGACTGAAATTTTGCTAATCACAGAGTTGTGAGGAGCTAGCATTCGTTTATAAATTAATAAGTTATTAAATACACTGATTGGAGTGACTAGACACTACTAAGTTCAAAAATGATAGAGCGAAACGTAGGAAAACAAACTAATGCTTTCCATCAATGACTTAAGGCATAATTCAGGAATTTCAAATTAAACCAAAATGTAAAAAGTGAAAGACTTCAAGTCAAAGAAATGGTAGCTTTGAGTATTGTAAGTACTTTAGTTGAGATGAACAACCTGAATAGTGATATAAAATTCATGATTTTTTATTTTTTGATTTCGAAGATTAAAAAAGTTTAGTTTCAACTGTTTTTATCTTTCTCTTAGAAGATGAAACAAATATGATCAATTAAAAATTTATTGCTTCAAAGTTTCAGACCTCACCCTTTAGGGTTTTACTAATCTTTAAAAAAAAGTGATTTTTAGGCTGTTGTAAATACTTTTGAGAAGTTACTGCACTCCGGCATTCATAATATTCATTTATTTATCTCTTTTCACCCATGCGCCCACCTCAATATTTTGCCTGTTAATAAGTCCATACAATAACATTTGTTTCCAATCAAAATAGTAGTTCTTTATTTATTATTAATATTGCCTTTAAATCAATTTATAAAAAATTATCTTAACACATATCATGAAGATTATGAATAATTTTGTAAATCAGCCTTTTTCAAGGGATTCTCACAGCGTTCTCTACTCTTACCGATTAATTTTTTTGATTTTTTTTGATATTTTTTCTTTAGATTCTGTTGACTCCAAAGGCATAAACGCAAGCTAAGATAGGGTCTGTAAAACTTTTTTTATTTTAGTAAACCTTTTGTAAATAAAAACCATGTACTTTTACCTATTAAAATAGATAAATCCCATTTAAATCAGATTTCTGAGCGTAAAACATTCAAATAACTTCGCATTAAATGCAACAATAATTTTTCAATAAATTTTGTATGGTTATTTCCAAGTTATCTTTGATTTTGAGGGTTGAAAGGAAATCTGGTTTAAATTTCTTCGAAATACTTGTGGATCGGAATTCAACTTGGGATGTTGTTCAAGAACGTACTTATAGATCACCAGGAGCTACAGGGTGCTTCCATTTAGGCAAATATTATAGAGTGCAATTAATAGAAAACATATATACTAAATAGAGGTAAAAAAAAGTAAAAATGATTCAATTTTACATGTTTAGTAATAATTATGAATATCCCTAAAAAGATGTTGAATTAATCTTTTATTTTTTTTATTAAGATCCTTTCAGTATTAATCATTTTAATTAACTTTGATATGTCCATCGAGAGGGAAGTAGAGGTTTACACCTACACTCTTAGTATACTCAGCTTGTCGCTTAAGGTCAAGTTTCCATGCAGGATCTACCTCGAATTCGGCGGAAACACCATTACTAACGAAGTAGCAGCTAATACTCCCAATAAGTTCGTATTTAACCAAGAGGTCACTATCAAGAACTAGACTGAAAAGGATTACATCGAAGTCATCGCACAGCTCGTCACAGATAAAGGAGCGAAATACGTCGGAGGTGTACTTAAATTCGTTTAAAAATAACTCATCGGATCTGAAGGTGAACGCATTACAGTCCCACTCACAAAATGTTTGGACAATGATGCTTTCTGTTAAGTCAGAGTCGATCAAGTTGCAACTTCAAGAGTTATCAAAAAGGAACATATAAGAAAAAAAGGACCTCAAAGAACTTAATTTGGTAACTAACTCACAGTTGGATGGAGTTCCACAAAAATTAAAATTAACTAAGGGTAAACAAAATCTTAATACAACATTCCTTTAAGTATCATGAGAGGAAAATAAAGGTTTCAAGGTAAAGAGTCTAAAGTCGGAGCTCCACCTTTAATGAAAAAAAGTAAATTAGCAGATCTAAGTTTCGATAAGTAACCTGCTTTAAGTATGGTGACAGGTATGAGTCCCCTCTAGTTTTAAGTTTATAAGGAAGGATATAACAAATTAAAAGAGAAATATCGTAAAGAAGCTGAAAACGCTCGCTCTGAGCTAAACAAGCGAATGGTTTTGTAAAGCAACTAGAACAACTTGAAATTGTAGATTATGCGTTTCAAGTTGAAAACAGAGTAGCTTGAAAAAACAGTGGGAGATAAAAATCAGAAAATTAAGGAGCTAACCGAGTCGATTTCTAATTTCCAAAAGAAAGAACTTGATACCAAATATATGAAAGAATAACTTTAAAATAAAAACTATACCATCAAAAACCTAGAATAAACAATCAAAACTTTAACAAAGGATAATGGTTAGTTGAAAAATCTTCAAAATAATAGAGCCCTGAGCTAGCAATAATCTATTAGAAATCTAAAAGAAGAAATTGAGAAATATAAAAAAGAATTAGAAAATAGAGAAAATTAACTTCTACGTGAGTTAAGAATGAAAAATGATTTAATATCTAAAAAATAGTACGAAAACCACACAAAAGCTGAAGAACTCGAGAGAGCTAAATTTATGATTTAAGATTTGTAAAAAACTATCTCAAATAAAGTATTTGAATGGGAGAAAATTCAACAAAACGATAGAAATTTAGCAAAGTCTAAACAATAAGAGCTAAAGTAAAAAATAGCCAAAGTGCAAGGTGAAAAAACAGCTCTAGATGCAAAGCTGAAAGAATTTTAACAAAAATTATAGGAAAAAAGGACAGAAGTTCTCAGGATCGAATATGATAAAAAGGTGATAACCCAAAATTTCTAAGCACTCCAGAAAGAAAACTCTGATTTAAAACTGACAAAATAAAAGTATCTTTAGCTAGTAAGAGAACATAAATTAATTAGCTAAGAAAAAAATCAAACAGAAAAATCGAAAGATCGTTAAGTAAGGTTCAAAGAATCACAGATTGAAGAGCTGAATCAAAAGTTCAATAGTCTAACTGAAATTAGTAAGAAGAGCATTAAAGATCTGGAAGAAAAGCTTAAAACAAGCCAAGTAAAATTAATAGAAAGATAAAGTCAAGGTTAATTGCTAAGAAATCAACTGTAAAAAGCTAAAAGACAGACTTAAATGTTGACAAAAGATGTGCAGGAACTGAAAAATCAACTAAAATAGGCAAAATCAGATGCAAAAGACAAATAAGAGAGACTGCTAAATTTGACAAACTAGTTCTCTGACTCAAAAAATAAGTTTAAACAGAATGATTACACAACTAAGCTCGAACTCGAAAGACAAAAAAGTTAGATTGAAAAATTGTTGAAAAGTTTAGAAGAAGAGCAAATTAAATCTACTATTTTCTCCGAAACAGTTAGTAGAATGTAACTATAGTTGAATAAAAACAGAATGTAATCTCAATTCAAAGAAGAAAAAGGTCAAAAAGAAGCTGGATATTTCAAGTAAAAAATATCAAGTCTTTAAACATTCAAAGTATAACTCTAAAATCAATTAGCTGCTTCAGCACAAAATATTACCAATTTGAAAAATACCTAAAAGACTTTAAATGAAAAAATACAAAAACTTGAGCTTGATGCTATCAAAGCAAGAGAAAGCATCGAAAAATTAAAGAAATAAATCAAAGTCTTAGAAGAAAAGCTTCACAACAGTGATAGCAATATTAAAAACAAAGTCAAAGAGTTGGCAGAGTTAACAGAACTCAAAGAATCACTCGAAAAGAAGATCACAGCCCACTAAGCTGAAATCAACAATCTCAAGAATGAGCTGAACAAATAGTTGAATTAAAAAAATAGAAATCAAAAAATCATATAAATATTGCAGCAAGATATTGCTAAGGCTAAGGAATAACATCAGAGACTTACTTCAGTTATAGCTGCCAGAGAAAAAACAGAAGATTAACTAAGAGAATAATTGAAAAAGCAAAAAGAATAATACACTAAGTTAGATATGAGACAGTCTGCTATGAAAAAAGAATATGAAAAGTTTAAATAGACCGTTGTTGACAATCTATATTTGACATTCAATTCAATTCCTGATGGATCATTCGGAGCGAATCAAAAGCAATCCAAAGTTGTTGTATAAAAGACAACAATCAAATAAAACTCTGAGGTTCTAAACTTACTTACAAGTTTGGGAAAAGATGCTCGTACAAATATGAACAAAACTGTAGAAAGCTTAAAAACAGCTCAAAGAGATATAGAAAAATTAAACTCTGAATTTTCAACCACTTTGAATAAAACTAACACTAACGAATTTTAGTTGAATCAAAATATTAACAGGCTTTAGGAAGAAATCACTGAACTTACTGCTGAAAAACAAAATGCTGAAAATAAATATTAAGAGGAAATTTTCTTGCTTGAAGGTAGGGTTAGAGAAAAGTAAGCCATTATTGTAGAACTCACTCAACAAATTTAATAGCTAGATTTCACCTATAAAAATACTAGAGCTGAACTTGAGGCATTTAGAGAAGAAACTGCTAAGAAATAAGCTAACAAAAACAAACTGATCAATGAACTGAGATAACAAATAGAATATCAACTCAATACAATTTCTCTTCTTTAGAATAACGAGTAAAAGCTCAATTAATAGCTCGACAACACAATAGCAAATCTTGAAGAGAAGTTGGAAAAGCTATCGAAAACTTAAAAAGAATTGTCAGATACAAAAGAAAATTTACACACTCAAGAATTTGAAAATGCTTCACTAAGGCGATAACTTAAAAAAGCCAATGAAAAAGCTGATGAGCTAAGTTTGTAACTTAGTTCATAAAGAGAAGAGCTTTAAAAAATGAAAATAGCAATTTAAGATGAAGAGAAAAAAGGAGCAGAACTAAGGCAATTTGTTAATGGGCTTATGAAACAAAAAGAAGATATCATAAAGAAGTAACTCTAAAAAAGCTAACAGATCTTATAAAATGAAACTAAAATTGAAGAATTGAAGCATTAATGCTAATGGCTAGGAGAGTAAGTCAAGAAATACAAAAAAAAAGAGTAAGAATTCAAATAGGAAGTCAAAAAATTATCAAAAAGCTTAAAAGATGAATAGATAGCTAAGAATGAAGAGAAGAGCAAAAACAATAAACTTTCTTAGAAACTTAAAGAAAAAGAGAAATAACTAGCTAGTAGAGATGAAATTATTAGCAGACTAGAAGATAAGTTAAAGAAAGAAAAGGAAAAATCAAATAAAGATATGAAAGAAATCGAATCCTAACTTGATGAAACATACGCGAAACTACTTATCAAATAGAAAGAAAGTAACTAAAGGATTATAAGTCTATAAAGCGAAAATGAAAAACTCAAAATTGAAAACTAAAAATTAGTTTCATAAATCGCCTCAAATGAATAGACAATCTTTACTTATAAAAATAATAATTAATAGTTGACATCAAGGATTAATGAAGTTGAAAAAGAGTATAACTAATCTGTTGAAAAGATCAAAATCATTGAGGATAAACTCAAAAATTTGGAAGAAGAGTTAAGAATCAAAGAGTAATAAGGATTCAAGTATCAGAACAAAGTGTACACTTTGTAAACTAGAATCTAGCAAAAAGAAAATGAGAAGAATGACAGGTTAGAGAATTTGAATGAAGATTGGATCAGCAAATATTAAAGTATGATTGAAGAGTACGAACAGAGGTTAGAGTTTATTTAGAAGGAAAAATCATCTTTGAAAGAAAGAGTTTAATAAAAGGAGCGTTAATTCAAAAAGCAAGCTAATTAGATAAAATTACAAGAAAACAACATAACCATTTTGAAAAAAGGCTTTGAATAAAAGATTAAGGCTGTCGAAGAAGATAGGCTTGCAGTATTATCACAAAAGAATATTGAAAATCAAAGACTAATTGAAGAAAATAGAGTCCATTTCTAAAATTTAAAAGCAAAAGAATCCTAATGTAGAAAGCTTTCAAGCTAACTGTAATATTCAAGAGTATCATTGACAAAATTGGAATCAAAGCTAAAAGAAAATGAAGATAAAATTAAAAATTTGAACAAAACTTATCAGTCAGAAGTTGAAGATCTCAAAAAGAAAGAACAAGCATTTAAGAGATATAAATAGAATGCAGTCAATTCAGTTTGGAGGGCTTAAAGGTAAATCCGTAAGGTCATTCAAAACAGCGTCAAAAAGATTCTCTAAGTTGTAGATTAGCAGAGTACAATCAAAGTGATGGAAGTGACAAAACTTCTATAACAAAATGTAGTGAGTGTAATCTCTATTAAGTTAGATGATAAGTAGTAAAAGCAGTGATAGTTTAATCATTTTATAATAAAAAATGCTTAAAATCAGTGAGTACTTAGCCATTAGTTTTCTTCATATTTTGTCCTCTCAACCTATCTAAACAGAGATTTTGATGGTAATTACAAATTTTTAAAGCCATTGTAATCAAAATTCCTTGAGAAATTTTGTATTTCATTTACATATGATTTGTGTGGTTGAGTAATTTGAACCTTCAATTAATTATCAGTAGTATTTGTTTTGTTTGATTCTTTTTAACTCTATTGTTTTTTTTAATTAAAAGTAAATCTGAGGTATTTTAATTTGCTAAAGTAGCTGTTGATGTCTATTCTTATCATCTTTTCAATCGGATAATCCATGTAGCATTGTTTGTATAAAGGTGGAATACGCGTAGATTAACTAGAATTTAAATCACTTTTAACTGGAGTTTTTTGTTGCAGAGGATGGCTTTATTTTTCGCCTATCTTCATTACAGCTTAAAACATTTTGGAGAATTCTCCTTTAAGCTTAGAAATAATTACTTTATAATTTTCATTCTACTTTTTCTTCTCCTCTAAATTTACGTTCAAAATTTGTAACTATTCATTGAGTTTGTTAATAAGTTAATTCTTCTATTAAATTTGCTTTTGATAAATCTTCATCTATGACTTTAAGGTGTTCTCGTATAATTGTTTTTCATACTTGAGAGTTGCCATCACATCTTAGAGCTTTAGTTTAAAGAAAAGTGTATCTTTTTAAATCTATTCCAATGGACAATGATTTCTATCCTTTTGCATATATTATAAACACTTAATTAATACATAAAAAGATATTTATTGCTCGTCAACCTGTTTAAAGTATAATAGTATGGAAGTCTTCACATTCTGAATGCAGGGTTTGCTTTTCTGCGAATAACTTTTCAAAAATATTCTTGATTTTTATGGAAGCGAAATAATAATTTTAACTTTTTGTAATTGAAGTACTGTTTCTCTACATATTTATTTTTGTTAACTTTCAATATCTGGGCGAAATAGTATTGACAATCAGAAAAATTATCTCCGCGTATTATAAAATGAGTATTCTGTAGGACAAGGTCCAAAAAAATCTGATAAAGATAAATAAACTGATGGCCTAAGGTGAGGAGTTGAGATACATAGTCCCTCTCTTCTACAATGCAGTACATCTGAGAGTAAATAGATCAAAGACATTTATGAAAACTGTTCTTTCCTGAAATTCTAATCGTCTCTTCTCGAACAACTTATATACAAATTCAGATTGTTTCACGAAGAGTATCAACTTGAGCTATCTATTCTTGTAGTGCTACTTCTATATAGGATCAAGTTCATAGTTATATGATTTAAGAGTGTTTCGAAATGTTAGGTTCAAGACAAATATTATCGAAATCAGATTTAAAGAAAAGTCAATTGTTTTCAAAAAATGTGTCAAAAGCTGAGAAGTATGATGCGTAGTAAGAAGTTGTGATTCTCACTCCGTAGACTTACTACTTCTAATCGTAGTCAGAATAGGATATCTAAATAGTCATAAATTAGCCAAGACCAGGTTTGAATAGTCGATTGATGCGCCCAATATCATTAGATGATGTTCCTCAATCCCTTCAATCTGGATTGGATACAAATTTGCTTTGGAACACTTTAGAACAATTATACGAATAACATCGAATAGATGAGGCAGTTCAACAATGTTAAAAATTTCAAAACAGTTTATTTCTTTCTGATCCAAGCAGCAAGATCAAACACGAGAAGTATGACCTCATCGAAAAAATACATCAAGAACAAGAGATGATGACACACTATTATTAATATTTCAACTAGCCAGGGTACACTTTTGATAAAGAGGAGAATGGAGTCAAAATGTATTATAAGATTTAAGAAAAAACAAAGGAGGTTGCAGTGAGAATAGAAGCATAGCTAGATATTTCTATTTAAAGGTTTTTGTGCATTTCGACTTAAATCGATCTCTTCCAAGAATTTATACCCTTCGCCTATGACACTAAAGAGCTAGCTAGAATTGGTCGGAATAAGAAGTTGGGTCTAACAAGAGTATATATGCCAATTTTAACCAACAGATAAGCTTATTTTTATGCTGCAGCTTATGATAGACTCAGTACATGCGGATCGATATTCTGTTTCTCTAAGACAATTACTTCAGATAGAGAATTTCAGTAAAAGTTGAATGTAAGATATTAAAAAGATCCTGAACTTGTCTAACTCGAGTATAAATTTTATATCTTTGAGTACATCCCTATTACTTTGAAGCGGGGCAAAATCAGATTGGCTACGAACATAGATATGAAAATCACATTTCTACCTCTTTTCGTTATCAACAAAACTATCAGGATTTTTTCGTTTGACCTATTCAAGAATCTAATGGAAGTTAATGCGAAATTTGAGGGGTCAACTTGGTAAAAAAAGATGAAATAACGTCCTGAGCTTTATGTTTTCTTCAGATAGAGGATTAAACGATTTTTAGAGGAGTAGGATAATCTGGCTATTTGATTTTTTATAATTATTATTCATATGATCGGAAGAAGTTAACTAAAAAATAGTATGAGAATTAAAAAATCAAGGATCGCAGAATCTTTTGTACTCGCTGCTGACAAAAAGGTCAAAGTAATCATTGTTATAAGACATTAGTCTATTAATAGATCTCATTTGAGACATATTTGATTCTACTTCATTTCTCTCCTCCTCAAAATATTAGAAATCTCGCCAATATGGAGTGGAGCAGAATTTCTGGGAAGGGATGGATTTATATGAATTATTAGATCCGTCATACTTTTTTATAGGATTTTGGGTCTAATAAAGCTAGCCGAATTTGGTCTTTGAAATGAAGTAACAATCTTTTTCAACTACGTTATAGTTTTTCTTTTCAGTGATTAGATTTACTTGTGCAAGGGCAAATGATACAAGTAAACCAAGTATTTCCGACCAATAGTTACTAAATTATAATGGTTCTTTCTGAGCTTTTAACACTCCAGTGCCCAGAAAAAATAAAGCTGGTGCATAGAATAAATACGATAATACAAAATAAAGTATTATTTTTGATACTTTTGGAGGTGTTTTTGAAACTCTGAGTAGAAGTATCTTCTGTGCAATATATTAAATCACAAGAGCAAATGTATAATAAATGTAGCAAAGAGGTGCAGCAGTCGAATAAAAGGAAGTGACAAATACAGCTCTGCATAAAAAATGGTAGTTTTAGCCCAACCTAAATTAGCGTCCTTCAAGTAAGCGATTTATGTACTATTGAGTATAATAATTTTTGCAAGGCTCTAAGTTTTTTATATACTCTGCTAGCATCTTTTAGTAAATGTGATTGCAGTTGAAAATTTTTATTAGAGGATGTATAAAAGCATCCAAAAATGTAACAAAGTTTATGAATAAAATAAGTTACTGTTAGTTACTATAAAGTAAGTATGGAAGAATACATGTAAAAGCAGTATTGAGAATAAGATAAATTCTTAGGCTCGACATATGTTAATCTGTATGTGTACTATACTTGGCTAATTTTCTTTTGATTAATACCAACAGATGCACTATCAAGTGAAAGAGACTATAAATGATAAAAATCGTAGTGAAAGCAACAAATTTCGGGCTCAAATTGAATACAGTCTCCATGCCTTTGTACTTAGTAAGAAAATTTATGAGAAAAATGATAAAACTTAAGCCTACAAATAGTGCAGCAAGTTAAATATATTTGTTGATTTTTGTATCTTGAAAGTTGAGGTTTTACCATACTATATCTCTGGGATTCATCGCTAAATCGATGAATATTTCTCTATGTAGATTTAGTTTTACTTTTACTTGTATCTTATTTGCTATTTTGAATTTCCAGTTATCAACGTTTGATAACGGTTGAAAGCAGACTCAGCTGCACTCTTTGATTCAAAAGATACGAAGGCAATCCCTATCTGCTTGTAGGGAGTAAAAGTTAGATAATGCTTGTATTTGCTAAGAGTCTGGTCCAATCGATTTATTTAGTTGTTGAGTTCTAAAAGGTTTGATTTACGGCTATTGATTTAAGAGTTATTTTTTTAGGGAGAAAACAAACCTATTCCATTTTTGAATACTGATTTTTCAATTCTGTTTTTCTATATTGTCAACTTCTCTCTCTTTAGAAAGGCTGAGTGCATTTATTGGATGTCATAAGCAAAATCAATGTTAGTTATTTTTTCACATAAACTTAGCTAAACCAGTTTCTTGAGTTATCTTTGGTCAGTATTAGGTAGATTGGAGAGTTTTAGAGTGTAATCCTCTTGGCTTGGGTGGTTGTTTTAAATGATATAGATTTCTTTTTATGAGTATCTTTTTAACAAATAAGCAAGGCCAGTAAGCGAAATCCAACTAGTTACAATATAAATTAATCCACCATCTTTCTCCATACTTAGAGAGACCAATATTTATGTGGAAATGAGGCAACAAAGGTACTGTTTGTTCAGAAATATTGCTTGAAGAACAGCCAAAGGGATAGAGATAACTGCTAACAGTATTATAGAAACTTTAAGCAAATTGAAGTACATTACGAGAGAGGTTCCCAGAAAAGACAGTTAAAGATGGCCACATCTAAGATCGATGGGCTACTTGTTGATAGGGAGCATGCAACATTCACACAGTTTACTTTTGATTTTAGTATTGGAATGACCAACGAGGGTAGCTTTTCTGTGTTAAAGAGCAATATAAAAATCGGGAGGATTGGCAAAAGGATCATATTCCCTCTTAATGTAATCGGGTAAACTGATAAGACTTTCCATTTTTATAATTCAAAATTATCATATTCGAAATTTATGGAAATATAGACCTTCGTTTAAACGTAACTTCAATCATTTTTATTACTATAAGACACAGGAAACAACATTTGATACTTAAACAATCCAAACATCTTTTTTAAGTATGATTTCTATCTTTATATTCTAGTTATATTTATATTAAATATAAGTTGAACTTTTAAGAAGATTAACGATCTCAGATTCGGTAAAATATGTTCTCCATTTTATACAACCATTATACAGCTTATGCTAATCTATAACTCTCAGAAAGTAAAGGGAAAAAATAGAAAAATTAAAGCTCCACAGGAGAGTCAGGTGAAAACAATTTTGCTGTGTTCCATTAAACATACCAAACAGACTTGTGTATAAAATGATGAAAGGAATAGTAAGAGGCGCCGCAGAATACAAAAATCAAAGGAAATCCCACAAAATACCTCCAGCTTCAAAAAATTATGCAGTCAAAAGTGTGCTGAGTTGAATTATATTTGAACAATTATGCACTTGAAGGAACATGGAGTCATTATTAACCTTGTTAAAATCCTTGAAGTTTACCAAGTTTATCAATCGATTGTAAAGCCGAGATTTAACAGTCGAAAAAAGAAAGTTTCAGAGTTTAAGGCGGCAAGAAGAGAGGCAGAAGATAAAATAAACAGTGATACTTTTAAATATTGATATAACTGTAACTTTAAAATTAAAAACTATATTTGATGGGG
>Ga0194117_10004295_pt1 | contig 13670 bp, 4 predicted proteins | sample TA2MahsurfametaG_FD_160579 | JGI IMG/M metagenome (GOLD analysis project Ga0194117, IMG submission 160579) | Freshwater microbial communities from Lake Tanganyika, Tanzania - TA2015009 Mahale N1 surface | ecosystem: Environmental > Aquatic > Freshwater > Lake | place: Tanzania: Lake Tanganyika...
TTTTGGGTTGATTGAGAAATGACTTAGACGTCCTTTTTTGTCTTGAGATAGCCCTAATCGACATATTATTACCTAAATAACTTTTATTATAAAGATAACACGACGTTTTTTATTGCGATAATTTTCATTAGTTTTTATATAAAGTATAACAGATAAATCATTTCTTATCCCATTTTTGGTTCTAATCGGAATCGAGTTCGATCAAATACTCTATTATATTCTTATCCTATTTCTAACTTTATAGTTTACGGCAACTCACTGTGCATTTGATTTAGCTATTAAGCAGAATCCCCTCCAAAATACCTGCTACAAGCATACTTGCAGTTACTTGACAATTTTAGGGCATCCAGCCCAGGTAGATGGATTGCTCATCTCTAAATTGAGTAAAAAATACACTATTCCGTATACTACTGATTTTTTTTATTCAATTCGATAGGTGTTGGTGTCTGGAGAAAGTTAATAATTGAACAAATGTTTGAAAACTTTAGTTTTGAGGGTTTTTAATATTTAGGCAATATTGTAGGGTCTCTCAGTTATGCCACGTTTCAGACATATTTGATTGTAAATTTTGAATCCAATTGTTGCTCCAATCTACTTTATTTTGTTATCAGTTGACTCTTCTTCATGGTTTTTAATGTTTTATGAACACTCGACGATGAGTTCGGATAGAAGAAAGTGGAATAGAGCTTGGGTTGTTCCCTTTTATGCCATTATATTTGATATTTATATAAGACAGCAAATCTTAAGTATGCGTTGATTGAAAATTTAAAGAAATAAATAATTAAAGTTGGGAGTAATCTATTAGCAATCTATACAAAAGCTTGATGAATAGTACTACCCTAGATTCAGTGATCAAAATAAGTAAAGATTTTATTGTATTAATTTTAAATTTCAAATATCAAGAACTAACTAGTTTTACTCTTAATTTGTTATAAATAAAAACTTCTTTGTTAATTCTCTACCGTTTTACTTTTTATAATAATTAGACATGAATATAAAAAACGTGGTTGCTGAGAAAAGAGAAAAAAGACCTTAAACTATGTGTATCAGAAGAAAAAGTATAAAAGTTAAACCTATTGATTTAATTAAAGATAATGACAATCCATTACTCTCAGGGATATCGCTATATCCATAGAAATTTTAGGAAAAACCAAACGTTGAGAAATTTGTTGCCCAAAAAATTCCACTATAGAATCTAGGACATGAGTTTGAAAAAACTAATAAGATTTACAACAAAACGGACAATTACAGGAAAATTTAAAGTCTAGGAATAGGAGAGAGAATGAAATTTCCAAGGGCAAGTGTGAACTATCTGTGTTCAAATAAAAATGATCTCATCTTGTAGCTTGACACTCGTCCCAAGAGTTCTCAGAATAAAAAGTTCACACAAAGCAATCAAATTTTCAAAAACAAGAATGATGTGCTAAACTACTAGAATCGACCAGGTTCTTCTAAATCTTCACGTGTATTCAAGAGAAAAGTTGAAATATAAAATGATCCTTTGAACATAGAAAACTAGTAGTTTGATGGGCTAATCAGAGTGACTACTACAAATGGTAGTAGTCGTTTCAAAAAAAGTAAGTATGTTACAAATAACAGAATAAATACATCAGTGAACCCTTTATAACGCAATGAGAAGTTACCTTAAAAAATCGATCCTTAATTCTATAGACTTTTTGCACAATGATGATCGATATTAATAATGTGTCTATATTTTTCCAGGTCTTGTGTGGTATTGAAAACCAACTTTTAAACATATGAAGAATTATATTTGATATTAATAGCATTTTAAATGAAGAATAACGAAAATCCTTATGAAATAGAGTGTAAGTAGTACGAGAAGCAGGAAAATTAAAAAAATAGAGAATCAATCAAACCCAAATATCCTAAAGTAGTTATCAACGTCTGTGGTAAGTATCTCAATATCAAGAAACCCAATACGCTGTAGTAAAGTTGGTAGCCAAAAAACTTAAATTTAGCCAAGTCACTGACCCAGTCATGAATATGAATTTCGATATCTGTTGGACTGATAACCATGTAAAGCAGGAAATTTTTTATAAGATGAATCAGTTCCAAAAAATAAATCATTTTCCAGGTATGGAAATCTTATCTCGAAAAAATAACCTTGGCAAAAGTTTTATGGCCTTTAAAGAGTACTTTTAGGATTAGTATAATTTTTTTCCAAATACATGGATGCTGCCTGGAGATTTCCCCATCCTCAAAGAATATCACGACAGAAGGAAAGCAGGTAAAGCACAAACTTTTATCGTAAAACCTGAAGCGAGTTGCCAAGGGAGAGGTATTTTGTTAACCAGAAACATCGACAGTATCTGTTATATCATATAGAATTAAAAGGAGAAAAATGTGTGGTTCAAAGATATTTATCCAAACCATTCTTAATAGATGGACTCAAATTCGACATGAGAATCTATGTTTTGGTAGCAGGAACTGATCCTTTAAGAATTTTCGTATATGAAGAAGGGCTAACACGATTGGCGACTTAGCCCTATACTCAACCGCGTACAGACAATCTTGAGAATATGTTTATGCATCTAACCAACTATGCCATAAACAAAAATAGTCCCAATTTTGTTTTTAATTAATCTTTATAAGAGTGTGACAAAGGTCACAAGAGAACATTGACATCAACCTTTAAAAAAATAGGATAATTGGGACATAATGTCGAAGAATTAAAGCAACGGATTGACGATATCATCATAAAAACAATAATAACTGGTCATCCGACTATTTCAAGGATACAACATACAGTGCATCCTGAAAATTATGCCAATGATATGTGCTTTTAAATTCTAGGTCTAGACATCATGCTTGATTCGAATCTCAATCCAATCATTTTGTAGGTATATAATTCACTATCAAGGTCAATTATACTCCAAGTTTTACAACAGATACTCCACTCGATAAGCACATAAAGAAAAATTTGATAACTGACACTTTAAGATTGTTAGGCGTTAATGATGAATGGAAGTTCGAAGGGAAAAAACAAAGAGAGGCCTAGATCAAATAGAGAATGTTTTCAGGAAAGCGTAAGAAATTTAACTTATAATAAAAAGTATAAATCATTCAATATTACGCAAAAGAAAGAGATAAATATTAAAGTGAACATTTAGGAGGCTTTAGAAAGATATTTGCGAAGTCAGAATAACAATTCCAAGAGTACCGCAAATACTTTTAGTTTGCAGAAGAGCTGTATTTAGACCAAAATAGATTAACTGGAGTTCCTTCTAGCTGCAATAGTTACTACCTGATTCCCTTCTTGAAAGACACCAAAGAATCTCATAAAAAAAAGAAAGAAAAAAGATAAAATAGTGTTTTCAACTCAGGGGTTTACTAAGACAAGAAAAATCTCTTAGAAGAAGATAAAAAGAAAACTGCAGCCAGATCCATTGACACACGTAAGGTGGCTTCTGCGAAAAGTGCAACTAAGAGAGTAGTGATCAGTAGCGTAAAAAATCTGCATGACTAGAAAAAAGTTGATACAGCTGAGAATTTATATTTTGAACAGAAAGATTCGCTTTTTAATAACAAAAATTTAAAGTAAGCTCTAACAAAGAAGAAATAGAAAAAAAAGGAGACAGTATCAAAGAATGAGGAATGAACTTATATTTATTGTAGGTGATGTTTATTAAAATTGTCTTAGAGTCTGATTTGTTAAATCTTAGATTTATACTTATAACTCTATGTGTTTTTGTTGCGTAAATGCAAAGGATATATGCAAAGCGTTCCAATAAGAACTGAATTAAGAAAGACCATTTTAAAATGTTTCAGAAGAGCTTTTAGAGGATCTTTTCGACCAACTCTGTGTCTATATGAGAAAGAAATATCCTTAAAAATATGGCCAAAAGCCAAACAAAATAACCACTGAAATAAATTAGAATCCCAAACGGATTATAAAAAGATATGAGAATTAAGAAAAAAAACCAGAAGTTGATAACTAAAAGACATTAAAAACGTCAATAAAACCCTTAGGAAAAAATTCCTAATAATAAAGGTTTAGATAACCCTCAATAAATTTAAGAGCGTCGAAGCATTTGGAAAGGCGATCTTCAGGATTTAGTCTGACATAAAAATCATAGATGACAGAGATGGATTAACTTACAGATAAAACATATTCTTTACCAAGAGAGGTATGTGAGTTGAAAGAAATACAGTTGTTAACAGTAATAAGATAAACATACTCATAGAAGTTTGAGTCATATCTGTAGATGAAAAAAATAAATTAAAGTACAATAATTGAAAAAGAGGAATAAATTGTTAAGTTAAATTAAAGGATTAAAGAATTATAAGTTTAAAAATAAACGTTTAAATAGTTAAAAATGTAAAATAGCCAAATTAACTAATAAATATCATCAAATAAACATTCTGCAGATGCGATGATATATCAAATCTAATCGCTTAATAAAACCATATAATCATTATCCAAAAAAATTGAAAATTTGTCCACTTAAAATCTAAAACTTAATCAATCAAATACAAAAATGATGGAAGATATTAAGATTAATAATGGTTTGAAATAATAAAATTTAAAGCTCTTGTCAAAAATAAAGGGGTTACATTAATCGCTCACTTAAAAGTAAACTAAGAAGACTCTGAAAGTTACCAACTCATCCTAATTGGAAGAAAATGAGTATCAAACCATTTTGAAGTACTTTGGCAAGTCGAACTTATTGCCAAGTTATGAAAATCGGGAAGATGCAGCGAAAATACGCAATCAGATTCTTAAAATGTTTTCCCGTAGCATAAGTTCCACAAAGTTGCTTTACATTTACTAGGCTCGCAGTAATCTTCATTTCAACGAGTACATTTAAAATAAAAATAATCTTTTTGTCTTGATTGAACTACAAAATAAAATCTATATTGGTGGGTTTGCAGGCGAAGCAGATTAGAATCAAAACATAGAAGATACATTCTTGTTTTCCATCTCTCTAAAAATAGAGCCTATACGTTTGGTTGCCAGGGAAAAGATCAAAAGAATCGATGGTGAGAAAGGATTCCTCAACTTTGGAAATGGATAAATCAGAATAAAGGCAAGATCTACAAGTTTGAGTTGTAATGTAAGTGGAATTAGTATTAAATATTTTAATGGCGAGAGAAGAGTTTCGATTGACAGATTTTTAGGAGATGAGGAGAGATCGAGGGATGTTAAAGGTTATTAAATCTATTAAGTATTTTTTTAAGATAGCAAGTGAACTTGATGCTTTATATTTCATTGAAGATAAATTTCACAAACATCCAGTTTATCTTATAAAATTAACTTTGTAATCAAATTATGTAGCCTGAGGACTATCACCCAACGCTTACTATGAAAAATACATAAAACCCTATCAAACGCCAAATCAACCGTTATCGCCATTCACTCCCCGAAGTTTCAAGGGAAGAGGGTCATTTTTTCTACAAAGAAATTAATCGCCATCTTGAAGAAATATCGTATGTGACTATAGGTTACCAAGTAGGAAGAGTACCATTTGAGCTACATGATCTAATGGCAGTAGTTATCAACTGTATTCATTATAGTTGTTAGGTAAATTTAAAGATAATAATGGATGAAGATCAACTTTGGGTAACAAGTTCGATGGGAATTTCTACTTAAGAGATGTAATCTCTTGGTTTTAGAGTTTAGTAAGCTCATTTAAATGAGTCATTAATAAAAACTCAAAGGATACTGACATAATTCATCAATGAGGTTCGTAACAATCCAAGACGAGATGATAATGTAATTTTGTAAAAGGTGAAGAAGTAGATAGTTAAACAGATCTATCTAGTATTCAAAAACCCTGATCTTGAAGATTGAAATTATTTTTATTTATTGCAAATAATCCTATCAATACTAAAGATTCCTGAATGTTCATTATTATTATATTAGCAGAGTGAAAACTTCATTAAAATGATTCTTTAAAACAAAGCAATTTTTTTCTATCAAATTGTATAATAATGATGATAGAAGAAAATAGTATTTCAGAAACATTGAAGAACAAAGATAAAACTAGAAAAAATTAACAAGCTAGCCTGCGAAATCAATCAAGTTATTTATTGAAAGAAAATGAAAAGGTCATCAAGCTCATTCATCGAAAAATGTATCCTTTGGGCCATTCACACGTGAAAAATATTTAAAGTAGAGAACTTCGTTTATTTTTCCAAAACTCAAAGAAAAGAATGAGAAAAGTGCAACACTGATTGGAAAGAAACACAAAAAATATATCGAAATTACTCTGTAATAGAGTCAGTAAAATAAATTGCTTGGGAAATATCGTACGGATCTAGAAGATGAATACTTTCTTAAGGAATAGCTTGGTAAAAAGAAGCTTAACGTAAAAATGAAGACAAACAAAGATTAATAACTTCAGTAATATAACAATTAAGATTTTTTTCTAACAAATACATGCTGGAAGCCTTAGCTATCCCAAACAGACTTATGCATGATTCCATAAATAAACCAAAATAATAGTTTATTTGACTAAAGTTAAAGCAATGCTACCTTTTTCCATAACGAAGGTCAACGCATTTTAAATGAATCACTTATTCACTTTAATTTCCTCAAGAAAATGAAGGAGGTCATAAAGAAACAAAAAGAATACTACTTTAAAAGTGCGTATTTGACTTAAATATTTGAGAACAATAATGAATTACAAAAAGAAAAGTATAGCATTTAGTACCTAGTTAAATATATATAAAATAAAATAGCAAAAAATGCATAAGATATTTCGCCTTTTGAAAAATAAAATCCAAACAAGTTAAGAGAGTTTGCTAATTTGTTCGAAAAAAAGAAGAGAAATTTGATGCTCCGGGAAGAACTAGAGTTAACTGATCCAGTCCTCTAGAAGGAGAAATCTACAGTTTAGTAGTTTAGAAGTACTAGACTGAATAATAGACAAAAGACTATTATTGAGGAGCAGAGTGAAATCAATCTTTAGAACATACTATCAGCAAAGTACAGGATCAAAAATAATCATAAGAAAATGATACTGTTGGCAAAAAATAAAGTATGATTGTTATCAGACTTACATTATAATGTAAAGTTAAATAAAAAAATAGTATTCATAGTAAGATAATTTTTAATTAATAAAATCATAGTTCTAATTCATTAAGTTCTATTGATTTAGATGTACTTTTATTATTTTTACTTTTGCTTGTATCTTCTACGCGCTATTTTTTATCTTTGCTTTATATCACTACAGTTCATTTATAGGGTCTTTAAATTGATCGTCTGCATCGCTATACGCGAGTTGACTGTTTTTTACATGTAACTTGGTAAAACTCCCTACGCGTAACGAGACAACTGCTTGCTCCATGCTACACTTTTGTCGATTGATTACTTTATCTATTCTTATTTGACAGCACACGATTCATTCATAGGAACATTTTCAAATATCGAATAGGGTCTGCTTGTTTGTTTCTGAAAGGGAATTATGTGTGAATCCAATCTCTTTTTGTTGTATTAAAATTGGCAATTATATTATGCCCCATTTTTTCTCTGAGTAGCAAGGATATCTTTTCTCGGACTCATCTTTTAAAAAATAATTGGAGATGCCCTTGAAGTTAGTATTGGAAATTAATGTATTTAAAATCTATTTTAATGAGGATTTTCTTAATTCTTACGAATTGAACCTTTTATTTATTATCTTCCAACCATTCTATCCAGCTCAAGAAATCCTTTTTGTCTTGGAGAGACCAGATCAGGATAGTTTTTTAAAAGAGGAGTGACTTCATTAACTTTATACACCTGTCGATGGAAGTGAGGAGTAGTCTTGCTGAAATTAGACAAATGAATGCTTCTAAATCAACAACAAATTACTTGTCTATGACTGAATAGTTCACTCTATAAGAACCTACACAAGGCTAATAATTCTCCCTCTTTTTGAGAGGTTTTTTCTCTATCTCATTCGAAGGTTGATTTTAATTGTGTTATTTGATTTTAGAGTGGATTGGTATCCGGTGAGTGATGTGCGTTTTGCTGCTCTTATGATTTTGAATGTGATGTAGCTTGTTAGATATGTATTTTCCAATTTTAGAAAAGTTATGTCTGTTTATGTCTATTTATTCCAACATAAAATTCTTCTATAATATAAGATTATTTCTTATCTTAAATCAACTCATCCTCCACCTCTCCTTCTTGTGGTGGTCCTATCTCTTCTTGGCTCGTTTGGCAGCTCCACTTGAATGTTTCGCATATAAATTTAACGGTACATCAATAATACAGGAGTCCAGCCATCTTCTTTTCCCCAATACTCAGGATTTGTTGCTTACTCTATATCAACTATCTCGACATTTGCTCTATGATATTTGACCCATTCTTTTCCTCTTTTATATACTATTGTCATAAAATCGCCTTTGCAATTGTGTTTGTGGACATATTTGGGTCGGTGATAGTAGTGTCCTCTATGGAAAACAACGCCGATAAGTCTATATTATCCTGTTGGCTTGGCATTTTTGAGAGGTTCAAACCAAAATTCATGATAGATATCTCTTTTGTAAAGTATGTAGTCTAAGAATTGATACTTAATCTCTATATCACTGTATAGCTATATATCTAAGTAGAGAAGTTGTTACGTTTGATTGATTGCATAAAAGCAGGATATCTTTCGTCCATTTGATAGGGATAAAACATTTGATCTCGCTCATATCGGCCTTGTTCCAGCTTGTCTTTCAAGTTGGGGTCACAAAGATCATATAAGTCCAAAATTCTGTTGATTCTCACTTGGTGGTAGCTTTTCTCGCCCTCATTGTATTATACTTACTACCATTCTTCGTGAGCTGGAGGATATCCCCATCTTGAGCAATCTATGAAGAGATATTTTGGAAGACGCTATATGTGTATTATTTTCTATTTGTATTGAATATCAAAAGCATAGAAGTTTCTCCAGAGAACTTTTTATTTGAAACTCTGTATAAACCAAAGAGTACTTCTCGAATTCCCAAATAAAGAGTGCTAAATTGAGATTTGCCAAGGTCACATTCCAAAAAATATTTCATAACTTTTTTATCTATTTATTTTTATGGTTATTGCTAATCTTCATCAAATCGAGTGATATCAGTCCTTTTTGTTAAAACTTACAGACCAAAAAATTTAGTAGCATAATCAACTCTTGAATCTGGTTACTCTTCTTTCTTCTAGATTTAAACGTCAAATGCCATTTTCATTGTAGAGAATGTGCGATTAAGGAAATAATCAATGGGATATGTGGGATATGGAAACTCAATATCATCGGAGCAGTAGCAAATCCAAGCTGAAATCCAGTTCAATGGACAAACAACACCCTCTCCTTTTTACATTTCTTTGAACATCATACCTAATTACTCTATGATCAAACCATCAGGATTTTTCTAACTAATCGAATTCTTACTTGCATACATGTATACTTCATGCAGTAATTTTTAAACTCTGTTGATAGTTTGAGTAAGTATAAAGGACAAAGGGCATATTCTATTCCTAAATCCTAAGGCATATTGGTATCAGGATTGAAATACTCAATACCTCTTTACTTTATTTTTTTTTCTTGAAGCTTTTTGATGATTCTTTAGTGAGGATTCAGTTTCAACTATTCTTTCATCTTTTGTAGTTATTATTACTGCCTTATCTATCTTTAAAGTTATTCTGGTGTCTTTTATTTCTTCAGGGCACCGACTATTAAGATTTAACAATCAGGTTTCACATCTTTTTTAAAGGTTTATTCATCCTGTATTTCTAAGATTTTACCTTGAGCCTAGGCTTCATAAAATTGATTTTTCCATCTTCAATATTAAAGACTTTGTATATTTATGCGATAAGTTACTAAAAATTTGCCACTTATAATATCTATGATCTTTTGGGCTTCGCATTATAAGTAACTTTTACTTTTACCATCTTAAGTTATATATATCATCAAATCTTCGGAAAACAACGTAATTACTTATGAACCTAAGAAATTGGTTTATCCTTCAAGTAAACTTAGTTTCATCTGATTTCAATACTCTGAATGTTAATTATAATTAGATAAAAAATAGAAAAGGAGATGATTTAAGAATAAGAAGAAGATTAAATGGTCCAAATAGCTCTCTACTACAAATACGTAGAGTAGCAAATGGAGGAGAGAATGCGGAATTTGACCACAGATACTATGGAATAGATCAAAAATAAAATTAAAAGAAAGCAAGACAAGCAGAGCCAAGATTAGAATATATACCTCATCTAAAAAGAAAGAGGTAAAATCATCGAAGAAATGAAAGAACATATCAAAACTTGTTTTAATCCTCATTGCCAAATGGTTGACGAGGTAATATTACTTTATCAGCTCTTTATCAAAAATAATCAGCCTAAAGAAGATACTTTAACTTTGATTGTTAGACCCAATGTACAGGGTCTTCCTAAAATCTAAACTGACTGTTTAGAAGGAAAAAAACTCAATTCTAGAATGAAATAAACTCATAAACTTTTAGTTGCCATTTGATTTTTATTTACATGTATCACTCAAATAAGAAAGCTTTAAGATTTTATGAAAGCTAATTTGCATAAAGTGTTTTTATTTTATTTTTGGTGTTATTCCAAAGTTAAACATTAACGTACATTAATGAACCGCAAAATAAATCCTAATGAAGTATATGCTCCTTCCAATGCCAAAAATATCACTTACTATCCAATCTAAGTCAAAAGAAATCAGCCTGAAGTCCCTCCATAAAAAGAGAAACCATATCAAAATATCACATTGCGCATGGAAAAGTATAAAGAGAAGTAAGTTGATACTCTGAGAAGAATGAACTAATAGTTGAAAGAAAGGTAAGAAGTATACATCGATAAGTTGATGAAGTTGTAAGAGGGTCTTTAGAATCAGCATACATAGTTTATCAAGCTACAGGAGCTTTACACATAACTCTTTTAAAGTTATAAGCAGAAATAGGCCGAAATTGCAGAGCGTAATGTAGATTTTATCAAGTTGAGTATAAATTCAGAGAAACAGAGCGCTATCGACACTTGGAACGCAGTCAAGAATTTATGTAAGTTAGATAAAGGGAATAAGAGCAGGAGAGCAACCGGTCTAAAGATTTAAGATATGGAAAAGATATTGCATCCTTCAAAGAACAAGAAGCAATCTTCAACTAATCTGAATGGATTCAAAAATAAAAGGAATGGAAAATACGTTAGAGTGAGTTGATCACTATGAACGAAAATTTGACTTAGAAGCTTATAAAGTTGAATTAAAAGTACTAGAAAAGCATTCAAGAAGCAAATAGTTTCAGAAGTAGGGACAAGATAATACATCCAAAAACATTCAATCAATAGAAATTAATGCAATAAATAGAGCATTGGCAATCACAATTTTCAATAGAAAAGGAAACTCGTATTAAATATCAATATGAGAATGATTTCCTCAAAAACAGAAACAAAGATCTTGAACATCAAAGAGAGGAACTTGAACAACTTGTAGCCTATAAACAAAATTAAATTGCTAAATTGAGACAATAAAAAATAAATATTCACAGACAAAGTTCATAAAAAATGATGAGTAAGTCTCCTTCGAGGAGTAGTAGGGTAGTTTTGAAGACAATTCAGCCAACAAATCTTACTATTGACGAATAGCATTCTAATGAGTCAAGATAAAGCGAAAATGAGAACGGTTTATCATAGTAAAACTCAAAATCTAGACAATATTTCTCATTTTCGAGAGATAAAAAAGAAACCCTTTAGTAATATTTACCGAATTTTCCCTAATAACTTTAAATTGATAGTTTAATCAAAGTGCACAAAAACTAATGATCTATCTATGTTATGTAATACTCTATATCCTTTACAAATTTGAGTGTTGATGTTGTCAATGAGTATATTTGAGTTTATAATAAATCACAGAATAAGAATGAGTGACAAGAAAGTATTGATTGGTTTTTCGATCCTCTCTTTATTCACTATGGGGATTGGTTTCTATAAGGCCCTCAAGTCGAAACAAGAAAACTACAAATAGGATAGCTAGGAGATTTAGAAGCAAGAAGATCTGATCAATAAGTAACTTGATAAGCTTAATACACTCCAGACTCTTCTCTCTGATAAAGCTGATAATTTAGAAGTATTTTTGTTACAATCAAGTTGAAATACGTCAAAAATGCCCCTCATATTCTTACAGTTGACTGCTTGAAGGAGATACTCTAGTTCACGGCAAATATAATCGACCCTGAAGAACTTCAAAACATCTACGCAACAAATCGAGAAGCACGCAGAAGCTGTTTTTCTTCTGTTAAGCGAAGCCTAGGTTTAGGAATTAATTAGCATCTTTAGATTTATTATCGTTTTGTATGCACTTTTTAGGAACAACTGCAATATCTCATCGAAAAAAGCCAAAAAGATTTTGTTGTTTTTCTGAACATTTAATATACAGTGATAACTGAGTCAATCGATTTTCATATTTGTCAAGCTGATATCCACTTTACTTAATGGGTGAAGTAATGGTCACTTCGAATCAAAGAAGCATTGAGGTAATCAAAGTTCTATACAGAGAAAAGCTGCCATTGTATCAACATCCAGTTCTACCTTCTAAAATATTTGAAATAGCTGAATACCAAATCAAATTACTTACAACGTAGGCTGAAAACTTGAAAAATTCAATAAAAGATCTGAAGCTGGAAACTGAAGATGAGCAATAACCCATTCCAACTTTCTTACAAGTATTTTTAGAAGATGTTATCCACTAAGAATTTAATATAGAAATCGAACAGACCAACCTTGCAGCATAAGATTTGACTCAAGAATTACAAGAAAAGCTGCATATTCTGACTGAATTGCAAGCTTCAGTTTTGAATTCTTTCTTGTAAGAAGAAGAGATAGCAGTATCTGAGGAAGATTAAAATCTCTAGAGATAAAATTAGTGATGATTGCAGTTTATAATACTATAATTTAAATGTCAGACCACAAAGAAGCAGATACACTCAAACCTATTGTATTTAATTGCTTATTCAGGATCGAGACAACATCATATTCTACAAGAGACGCCCGGAGTTTAAAAGCAACTTCAAATCTATGACTGATGATGAAGACATATAATCAGCTACATCTTTAAAAGCTTCATCAAATCAACCTCTTCCAGAACTGCAAAAATAGAAGTAGATATTCTGATAGTTAGAAGAAAATTAGTTATCAAGCCTTTTGTGAGCTTGTAAGCCAAACATGGACAACCCGTTATTGAGAAGGAAGTAAGACAACACGAAAATATTCTGTTAAAGCGTACCCGTTAGAGTATATTTAGAACGAAACAATCTGCTTTCATCAGAAAACCTGAAATTAAAAACAAAAATAACAGTTCTAGAAAAGTAAAACTAACGTCTTCAAAAATCAATAGACAGCTAAAACGGTCTACAAAAACCCAACACTTCATATAGTAATAATAGAGATAAAATAAAAGCTGCAGACACTACTCTAAGAGCGATCATTCGAGGACTAAGAAAATAAATTGAGGATTTGAAAAAATAGAATTTAAATATCAAATCTACTGTTAAGTTTACTAGCTTGAAAGAATTGTAGACAGAAAGAGATCAGTTAGCTGAAGAGACTATTAGACTTCGACTCACTCTTTAATAATAGCAAACACGTAAAACAACTATGAAAAAGTAAATTTTAAAGTATTTAGCAATGCTCAAGGAGTTTCTAACTTAGAACATAAAATTCAACTGTTAACAGATAAAAATTCAGC
>Ga0194117_10004309_pt1 | contig 13628 bp, 9 predicted proteins | sample TA2MahsurfametaG_FD_160579 | JGI IMG/M metagenome (GOLD analysis project Ga0194117, IMG submission 160579) | Freshwater microbial communities from Lake Tanganyika, Tanzania - TA2015009 Mahale N1 surface | ecosystem: Environmental > Aquatic > Freshwater > Lake | place: Tanzania: Lake Tanganyika...
GTGGGGCAGGTGATTCACGCCGAGGGCGGAGCACGCTGCAACGCCAACTCGCTGTTTCAGATCGCCTGTATCGACACGGGCGTGATCCGCACCGTGAATGCCGATGCCGTGATCGACATCCTCTGCCCGCGCGATCAGCAGAGCTCAGGAACGCTCGAGCCGGCGCACAATCACAGCCATCAAGCCGAGCGAACCGGCCAGTGCGATCAGGAGGGCAATCGTCATGATGCGAGACAACAACAACAGTGATTCTGATGCCTTGGGGCTCCGAACTGGGCCCGGCAAGACCTCAGCTCTTGAAAGAAATAAGCTTCAACGAATGCGCGATGGATCAGAGATCCGGAGGAGAGGCAATCGCCAAAAAACCAGAAAAGGATGGATTTCTCTAGAAAGCAGCCTTAATTGCAAACAATCAGAAGCATAACTCATCGCGCCGGAAACGCAGGAGAGAATGATCGGAATAAACACAATTGCAATCTAAGGATACCGCGACCGTAGATATATCAGAGCAAATAGCGGGAAGAGCAACGAAACTAGTGGTGATGGTGATGGGCAGTCGAGGCGTCAGCGATTAGCACGGAAGAAGAATCGAGAAGGTTTGGGTGGAGCTGAGTAAACGACGAGCTGTAGCTAGAACCGTCAACATTGAGACCGTTAGCAAGCGGAGAACTCTCGCCCAGGGGATAAGAATAGTTGCCAGACAATACCTGGTCAAGAGAGCGCTTCGCTTCAGATAGAGACTGAGGCGATGCATCAATGGAGCGGAACGAATCAAAGATCAAGCGCCGGAGACGAGGCGACTCACCCAGATACATAAAGATATCACCATCAAGATTCATATTGTTAACCAGTTGAGCATCAAGATAAAGACCATAGTTTTTGATGTTATTGAGGGTAGCGCTTTCATACGAAAGGCCTGAACCAGAACTATTATCAGATATAAGGCGATAACTGGACCTCGCGCGAAGATCAGAAACGCCTTGATAAGCGTAACGAAAATCACCAAGGTCATGATCGTAGTACTGATCGGAGATGGCATCCATGCTGACCTGATTAGATGCGTTAGCCGAACCATTGTAAGTGATAACATCCTCCACGTAAGAAAGTGACTTACCATCAACCACGACGCGATTAGCAAGACGATGGAGCTCAAACGGGGAAGGAAGCCGACCAAGATTGGAAACAAATAGCCCAATAACATCTTTTGCCGCAGAGGCGTACTCACTATTAGTACTAAAGAAAGGAAGCCTGGCCCGGGTTGTCTGAGTGGTATAGTTGAGAATATCGGTGGCTGAACCTGAAGAAGCAATGAGAACCGGGTTAGCGAGATAACCAAGGAAGCCAGCCTCTAACGAGTATGAAGCACCGGTTATCGGGTCGACCTGTGGCAACGACTCAGCCAGAGAAAATTGATCAGCAAGAAGCCAGTTAAAGCCAAGATCAGCGCGAATCTTGCCAACAGGCTTTGTAAGAAGAGTCTGCTCGTCAGCATCTTCATATCCATAATATTTTGCTGCATCGTAGTAAGGATTATCAGCAAGTCTCGAATGAGCAACATATTCTGCAGCGCGCATCGTTGCAGCCTTTACGAGGCCATCAGGGTGATCCACCTGATACATGTAGAGAGTTTCCAGTCCAAGGTTGTGATAGCTTGAGTATCCAGCAGACAATCCAATACGACCTTTAAGACCAGGCTTAAACAAAGAGAGCACGGTGCCAGAGCGAGTCGAGCGAACCTCGATCGGGCTACCATCCTGGTGATTGCCAATAAAGGCTATATCAGAGAAGTTATCAGCATCAAAATCACCTATTTTAAAGCGTGTCTCCGAGATGTTGGCATACTCCGGGGAGCTTGAGAAAGCCTGTGATTCCCCGCTGAATTGGATACCATCGGGAACTCTGGTGAATACACGAAGACGATTACCACCCCCAGTGCCAGCACCTAGGACAATGTCACTGAGACCATCGCCAGTCACGTCGTTCACATCCACGTAGAGCCCATGCTTCCAAGATGTCTGAGAAGGCAGATCAGGAAGAGTCTGACCAAGCTCATAATCGGAGAAAGCACTAAAAGTGTATTTAGGCTCTAACGTTCGGCCATCAACAATCGTAACAAGATCAGAACCGCCGTCACCATTTACAACAATGATATCACTATAGCCATCCTTATCAACGTCGCCAAAAGCGATCCTTCGAGAAGAAAAGAGATCTGAATTAATTAGGCGAGACTCAAGGCTCGAAGATCGGTAAACCTCAATAGCCTGACCAGGCGCAAATTCTTTTTGAGTGGAAAACCAACTGCGCTGCATATTGTCGATGATCTTTACGATCATGCCCTGCCCAGAGTCTTCATGGGGAAGGATATGGCAGTGCTGAAGAAAACCGCCGGTATAATTATCAAATGTTGTAGCAGTAGTAATACGACCTGGGTCAAGCTTGTTGTAAATTGCAGGCGTAGGATAGCGGTTGGAACTGGGAGAGGAAAAGGATTGCTCTTGAATTAATCCAGCCGGTAATGCGACATTATCCATTCGAACCGGCGAGCCGCCATAAGCCTCACCATTGGTAACATTCGCCGGATCATGATAGACAAGTTGATCGATTAGAGGGAGAATGCGATCAACAGATAAATAATTATCAGTAATCTGTTGATTAAGCACCCTAAGCAATGCAGTGGCAACATTGGTAAAGGGCTGAGTCTGTGAAACCTTGTTAACGGCATAAAGGGCGGCGGTTGCTAGATTATCCAAACGTTGGCGTGCAACTTCGCCAGAAGCACCCGCAGATAAACGATTAAGAAGAGCGAGAGGAAACTTTTTAACTCCGACTTTCTTGAGAAGACGAGCGTACTGCTGCGACTTGGCGACGTCGTAAATATTTTCTCTCGTTATCGTGTAAAAAGCACCATCAGCAATTTGCTGGTAACGGTCTTTAGTGAGATCACGTTCAGTGACATAGAAACGGTTAAATTCAGCTTGATATTTATCTGATGATGAAAGGATCTTGGCGAGCCCCTGTCTTGTCAAAGAACCTGACAATTGAGCGGAGTACTGAGAAAGCTCATCAGGCGTTGGTATTCTGCCTAGGTAAGTAACAAAGAGGATGATCGTATCTCGAGTTGCAGGCGAATCACCGATGGGTGCAGTAAGTGGCATCCGTTCCTGCGGTGCATCTGTTGTAGGAACAATCTGAAAATGGTTTTGATGTGGATGGAATGGATGCTGCTCTGTTGCCCAGTTCTCGTGGTGCCAATATTCTAGTGAATCAAGCTGGGTAATAAGGGCTGGATTATATGGAAGCACATTATCATTGATAAGAAAAGGTGGATTGTAGCCTGCGTAGCGATTAGGTTCTCCATTTTTTAGGATGGTATTAGTGTTATAGATTCCACCATTAATCTTTCGGAAGCGGTTGGGACCCTCTACAAAAGAGTCACCGGACCAAGTAATTCTTCTATCACGCAAAGGCTGGTAACTAGCAAGGTCAAGATTAATCGACTCATAGGGTCGCTCAGGCGTCACGTCTGATGGAAGAACAGATGGAGCAGCAACTGATGATCCAGTAACTGAGATAGTGCCAAGCTCGATATCAGGCCAAATCCAGCCTCCTGCTCGAAGGCCAGCTCCAGTCCAAGCTTCAGAAATAATCTTATAGTCCCCAGGCTCAGTGAAATAAGCCAGAGTCTCATATCGACGTGCAGGACTTAGGTATAGATTATTCTCGAGATTTGGAGAAGGCAAATCAGTAACAGTAGTTCCTACTGGGTCTTCAAGCTGCAAGCCATTAAGAATACTATTGTTAATGCCGGTGTAGGCCTTGTCAACCGTGGGGGTTTGATAGCCATCTTTTCCATAGATGTATAGATCAACAACATCGCCCCAGGTCGATTTGTCCTTAATGTCAAAAGCAACGCCGTTAATCGTCTTGACAATCTTAGCATTTAAGAAGCTATTACTGGTGTAGTTAATGAACGAAAAGGAGTTCCACTCGCCAGTGGTGAATCCTGATTTAACCGGAAGATACTCCCCATTAATCAGATAGATATTTCGAGCAGTCTCTTCTGGGGTAAATCCACTGGTGATCACCTCAAAACGGGCGGTTTGCTGGTTATAGGTAACGTTAAAGTTCTTAATCCCTATAAAGTTTCGCTTCGCTGACTCAAATCCTGGTAACTGGTAAAGGGAATCTCCAATCTGGAGGTTACCGAAAGCGCCTCCGTACACCTGGCCGTTCGCTGATCCGTGGAAGTGGGGATGCCACCAAGACAAACCTTCATGGTGAGACTTAGGGACCTTAATTGAGTTGATGTAGTCTTCACGATTTTCAATATCAACATTATCACCAAATCCTTTCGGAGATGTATTTAGGCCATGGTAGTGGGTATTTGTCGAACCACCACCCCCACTTTCCATAAAAGCGACACCAGAAGTAGCTGTCGCTGGATGCTTACCTATGGACTTGACATCAGAAGAGAATCTCGTGGTCAGCTTTAGAGTCTGGCCAGGATCCAGGGCCAGATGGGCTCCAGGACTATCAAAGTGAATTGAGCCTGAAGAATCCTTATGACCGTAAGAATAGAGATAAACAGGCGAGTAGAAGTCATTACCCTGATTATTGATATCCTCAAAGGAATAAAGAAGATCGCTTCTTGTATTAGAATTGTCTGGGAATTGCAGACCTAGAACGTTTCTGATATAAGACGAAATCCCATCGATATGAAAAGGACCATTGCCGAAATATGTGGTATAGGATAGAATACCATTAGCAGTGCTATCCTCATCATCGGGGCCGCCATCGTAAACGTAATATTTGGGGAAAAATCCTCCACGCAAGGACTGCGGAACGAATGAGGAACCTGACATGGTGCTGTACCATTTGATTCAATGCTAACCGGCAAGCAAGCCAACCGCATGAGGACTAGCTGAGAATGAGATTAGAGATGAACACGCATTCTATTAAGAAAGGAGAAAAGAGGTCTTAGCTTTCTTGACAAGTATTCTCCAGTGGTATAGAGTAGGTGTAGTTGTATTGAGATAGTGTTGAATCGTTTCTGCGGTTTACTAATTGCATCTGGAGTGTTGTCAACTTTCACTCCAATCATAGCCTCAGAATCCGAGATTGGCCAAGAGATTTATAGAGCAAGAAAAAGTATTGTTGTTAATACAAGCTGCACAAAGACATGGAGCGTTGTTTCAGACTTCAGCGGTATTGCCAAGTGGTACAGTGGCTTTACTCAATCGAAACGCGTGAGTGGAAATCAAGGACAGGTTGGGGAGGTTAGAGAACTTTTAAGGAGTTCTAACGGACAAGTAGTTCAAGAAAGACTTATTTATATCAATCAAAGCGAAATGGAATTGGCTTACACTCATACTTTGAATGGACCTGTGAGGGAAAGTATTGCCATCGTAAATATGACTGACCTGGGGGGAGGGCAATGCTTAGTGAACTGGTCGAATACAATGAAACTAAGGGAAGGGCAAGAACCATCAAATACTGTCGAGAAATTCAACTCGGCGTACAAGAGGGTGCTTGAAGATCTCAGAGACTATCTCACAAAGATGGGATTATAAGCCAGAATACTTATATCCAACTCTTTGGACAATCACCAAGTCTCACCGAAGCATTTAAGAATGCTGACGCAATCCAATACCAGGTGCACATCTGTCACACAGTGAACCACGATACAGATATCTACAACCAATAATGCACCGAGTTGCATCAGAGCGATGAAGGGCATCCGAGCTGTAGCTGCAGGTGCTGCATTCTTTGTATCGCAACCGTTAGCGGCCTTGGCAGTCCAGCCAGAGTTGGATGGACTCCTACGGAAGGCTCAAGCCAATGGCTGCTTGATCAAAGACTCTGTGAATCTAAACGTAATACTCGACCAAGTTGATAGTTGCATCGCCTCTAGGAATTTATCTACTAGTCAATTGGAGAGCCTAAGGAGCATCAGAAACAGTTTCGAGACACTTAATATTAACACGCAGAATTCTAAGTCGCTAGATATCGAAAAAGTTTTAGCACAATTTCAATCACAGATAGATCAGCTTAAGTCTGATATCGCTCAACTCTCTGCGGCTAAGAACCAGTCGGATAAGGCTTTCGAAGCTAAAGAGTCCCAACTCAACCAAACCATTGCTGAACTAAAAGGTCAGATTGTTGAACTGAATGCATCTAAGGCTTCTCAGAGTACTGTCAAAGTTGTATCAGATGAGGACGCCGTACCTCCACAAGAAGCTCCAAAGTTTAAGCCGACTCTCACAATATCTGGCTCTGCTAATCTTGTTGTAGGCGGTGTTACCGGGCCAAACGATAGTTTGTCCACAAACTTCTGGAATTCTCGAATAGTTAATGTTAATAGAGCGTTTGCTAATGACGCCGTTGAGTTAATGCCCAAGTCGGTCTCCGGCGCCACCAATAGCGCCGGTGGCAATGCATTCGCTTATTATAAGTCTGGTCAAAGTAGTGATTTTTATCCGCCCAGTGGCTTGAGCGCTGTTGATAGCTCTGTAGCTTCCAACTATGCAATTGCATCAAGCTGGACTGGCGGAAAAGTCAAATTCACCTCTCTAAGTCGTGGTGGTAATCTCATCATTACTAAGAAGTCCGATCCCAACTACAGTGCTAGTGATCCGAAGACTCTTGATAAGTCAGGATATGAGTTGTCAGTGAATCTAAAAGGCCAGCCAATCCTACCCAACTCTGGACTTGGAGGTCTGAAGAATCCTAAGGCAAACTATGAAGTCGTTAATGCATCTAGTTTTAATCAGAAGAATCTCGGGTCTGACATTACCTTCGCCGGAATACCATTGGCAGAGAAAGATATGGAGAATCTAATTGACTTAGGTAATGCGTCTAGGTTTGAAAAGGTTGGTCGTAAAGCCAAAGACTCCTTTACATACGTTGCTCGTGCTGGTGACACGATTAGTACAGTCGCCAATCAGAATGCAACTTCTGCTAGCCGATTGCTAGAGTTCAATCCGAATCTACCTCAGTCTGTCAATAAGAATACGGTCCTTAAGCAGGGAACAAAACTCAATGTACCCACAGTTGGTTGCGTAAAGCTATGCCAGGGAATCAATACGGTCGCTAACGGAGGGCTGGTATCAAACACTACGCAATATGATGATCTCTTGAATATAGCCGTGGCTGAATACGGCTCGCTAACAACTCGACAGCAGAATGCAATGTCCGTAAAACTAGCTGCACAAAGCTTTATACGGTCTCTTTCAGGCAGTGATGGTTCGGATGATATTGAATCAGAAGACTTTAATTTTCAACGCAGCTACACGTTTAATAACGATGTGAAAGTTCATTTCCGAACCAGCTTTACAGGAACTGACTTGTTAAATATCTCTCTGAGATATCGCAACATCCTTCCTTATGGCGAACGTGGTAGATTTCCAGCATTGAACCTAGCCTACGGGTTTGGCAGTATTGATAGCACAGCTGTAACTTTTGATCGTTTATGGTGGAAGATTCCACTTGGTACCGATACTAATTTTTGGATAGGAACCAGATATAAAGATTACGACATGCTACCGGTTCAGTATGGTACATTTTATCCTGTAGAACAACAAAATTATTTCTTTGCAAGTGGTGCTGGATTAGCAGATTACGTCGGATCTGGCGCTGGGCTTACAATTAAGAATATTGCCAAGAACTTCCTTGGTGGTAATCTACATATCGGTGGAGGTTACATCGCCAATCAACCTGATGCATTAAACCCTGTTTCTAATAGCTATCAACAGAAAGGTATCGTCGGGAGAGACACACGCTTTAGGGCACCTGTGCAGCTCGGATATGTCTCCAATGATGGCAGTGTTATTGCCTCTTTGAATTATGTCTACAGCAGGGGAGACACTCTTAACTCATTTGTGGGAACAAACCTGTCTGCCAACCCATTCTTCTATGATGTTGATTCTTTTAGTCAAGTTGGTGTAACTCTTGGCTGGCAGTTTACGGAGGATGTCTCTTTAAATCTCGTCTACAATAATTTCCTTTACACATCGAGATACGATGTGAATGTCTTGGGAGTACCCATGGCCCAAGCTGGAGATACAGCAAGGGCACAGAGTTGGATGGCTGCTTTAGTATTTACAGATTTCCTTGTAGACAACAGTACATCAGCTCTCGCCATCGGTCAGGTGCCTTATGTCTACAGTAACGAATCTGCATGGGGAACCAATGCTGCACCACTAGCTTTTGAGGCCTGGTACAACTATCCACTTTCGGATCGTGTCTTTGTTCAGCCTGCCGTCTTCTTCGTAACCAACCATGATGGATTCTCATCTGGCGGGACTGATTGGGGAAGTACATTTAGGGTCTACCTTAACTTCTAGACTATTGTCACCACAGACGAAAGCCCCTTTACGAGAATACGTAGAGGGGCTTTTTCATTTTTCAGATTCTATATAATGTCATCTTTAATAATCTTATCCATACACCGTTCCGCTAGTGCTGCGATAGTTAGTGCGGGATTAGCGGCAGCTGTGCCTCGTGGAACTAATGCTCCATCAACAACATACAGGCCTTTATAACCCTTTACTCTACCATAGGTATCGCATGCTTTATCCATGACGACGCCGCCACAAGGGTGAGCTGTTGCACCACCGGATACCTTTACAGATTCAATAGCAGCTACCCGAGCGGATTCAGGACTGACCTGGCTAGCAAGTTTATTAAGTGTGTAGTGCATGCGTTTATCCATCAACTTAAGAGACTCTGACTCCCCAGGACTTGGCCAATGTAAGACCGCCCGATTCAGTTGATCACTATACTGCCAGTATCCTGTTTCATCAGGTAAAGCCATGCCTAGGAATATGAGTGAGTCATGAGTATTGTCAGCTTGAGGGAATGCGATTACTGTTTGTGGTCCATATGGATTATCTTGATAATCTAGTCCAACTATATGTGCAGGTCCGCCATGACTGCTTCCAGCAGGTGATCCGATGCGGATGGAACCAAATGTGTCTCCATTGTTGCCCCAATACTTACCGATCTCATTATTGAGCTTCGGCAGAGTGCCTTTGTGCTTAGCCTTCACTAAAAGCGACGTAGTGCCCATGGACCCAGCACCCATGAACAGATAGTCACAGGTAATCGTATGACGGCTAATCACAGAACCAGACTCATCAAGACGATCGACAGAGAGCTGGAATCCTTGGCCTAATTCCCTGATCTCAGTGACATTAGAGAGAGGACTAATCTGTACATGTCCGGACTTTTGAGCATGATGTAGATAGTTCTTATCAAGACTGTTCTTGTAGCCGCTATTGCCACCATACCAAATCTCTCCTGCGATTGCAGAAGCTTCTAATTGTCCTTGCAATTCCTTGCGTACAATATGCCAGTTTGTCGCTGTATTAATTCGTTGCGTGGGTAAACCAGCACGTGCTGCAAAGTCTAGGAAGATCCTCGCACCAAGGTAATTAGGGCTAGAAAGTATGTCATCGGGGATGGGACCCGCATCCATCATCTCAACCACACGTGGATAATATTCCCTACTCATTTCATCGTAGTTGATTGATGAGGGAAAAACCTTGTTGAAATTTGCTTTTGATGGTTGCAGAAGTACTGTATTATAAACAAGCGATCCGCCGCCTACGCCAGAAGATGCCCATACAATAATTCCATCCTCGTTGTATCTTTCAACGAGCCCTGTATACCGATTGATAGGATCCTGAGGTCCGTCGGTGACCAACAAGTCTGTCTCGGATAACCAGAGCGCGCGTCCATCTGGGAGTTTGGATGTCGTAAACGGGCCTGGCTGCCCTTCCTTCACATCCCATCGTCGGCCTCGCTCTAGAACTAGAGTCTCAACCTTGTTCTGACCTAAGTGATACGCAGCAACGGAGCCTCCAAAACCGCTGCCAATGATAACGGCCTTGACTTTTAGAGATGGAGGAAGCTTGGAGTCAGCCGATGTTTGTGATCTAGTTGACTCAGGTTTCGCTACTTTTGCATGACTGGAATTAATCCCAGCAGCAACCAAGGATGCCAAACTACCGAGAATTAGCTTTCGACGAGTTGTTCTGACCATTGGGTAAACCTATCTATAAATGTGAATGATAAATGTTCAGAATGAATTCTTGAGATTAATCAAGATAACTTTATCTGCAGATGTTACTAAGATCTGCTTGTTCATACGACCACCTGGAGCTAAATTGGCAACGTGGTCATGAAACGGAATCGCGCAGAGTTCTTTCCCACTCGAAGTGAAAACGGCAATGCCGCCAGGCCCTGTTGCCCAGATATTGCCCTTGCTATCAACACGCAGCCCATCACTCGCGTTTGCAGAGATGTGGCCTCCTTTAATCTGGCTAAAGGTAAACAGTTTAGAGGCAGCAACTGGTTTACCAGCGAAAGACGCTACATCAATGGTATAGATAGCATTATCAGAGGTGTCACTAACATAAAGAGTCTTGTCGTCGGGGCTCAGGCCAACGCCGTTAGGTATGGAAAGTTGATCATTTACCAGTTCAAGCTTGCCGTCGCGAACACGATAAACACCTTTAAATGAGAGATCGGGTTTAGCCTTGACGGGTCCATAGCCTTCTAATCCAAAGGTTGGGTCAGTAAAAAAGATATCGCCTGTCTTAGAAACAACAACATCATTTGGGCTATTCAGTTTCTTACCTTGAAAGGTACTAGCAATTACTTGATAGCCTGAGCCGTCACCATTGACTGTGCCAAGGGTCCGATCATGTTGTGCCACCACGAAGTTGCCGCTGGGCAAGAGCGCGTGGCCGTTAGGATAGCCAGCTGGCGCTCTAAGAGTCGTGAGAGTACCAGTTGGTGTAATTCCATACTCAGTCTCTCCCATGAGATCACTGAAGATCCATCGATTCGCCTTTGGGTCCCAGGCAGGACCTTCAGTCCACTTGAAACCTATTTTAAGGGGTTGAATCGCACTTACAAACTGAGGACATGGAACGTTCTGCATCGGCGAGGATGCAACCGATGGAGGCATCGTTAGCTGACCCGCAATCGCACTCAGGCCAAGAAGACCAATGAAAGATTTGTTGATTTTCATCGTATCAAGGATTGGCTGCTGACCTGAGGAACCAGAGGTGATCTGGACTCCAAGAAGCTGGGCAGCAGGTTGCATACCTATGCTAGGCGGGATTCAGACAGCGCCATAAACCATTACAATTTTTAAAACACTCAAGGAATTGGCGTAATGAAGAAGATGCCACGAATCTCCATCAACTGCTCTCGGGTCGGTGGCATCCTGCGTTTATAGACTTCTCGAAGCAAGAAGGACTCTTCGGAAAATCTAGACGGGAGCGAACTCACCCAACGCGCATGAGCGATTCAATGGTTGAGGATAATCTCAGAGAGCCTATGATATCATCGCTTAAAGATCACGCTTATCGAAGCTGATGCATGGGCTTAATGGACGCATGAGCACGAGAAGAAGTGGCCATGAAAGAATAGAAACCCAGAAGGGTGATATCGAAGATGAAGTAGATTGTGACGACCTTGTGTTCGTCTATGGCAGTCTCAAGAGGGGCATGAATCACCATGAGCAAATCCGAAAAGCGGTATGGATTGGAGAGGCCTCCATCACAGCACTGGCTCTCTACGATCTTGGTCCTTTTCCAATGGCCGTCGATGACATCAGTGCCATCTCACCACTTCAAGGAGAGCTTTACTGGGTGAATGCTGTGATCCTTCAGCAGCTGGATCGATTTGAAGGAGTACCACGGCTCTATGAGCGGCATCGACGAATCCTCAGCGATGGCCGAAGCGCTTGGGTGTACTTGGGGCGTACGCAGCAGGTGAGACATGCGGACGTGATCGTTTCCGGATGCTGGCAGGGTCCACAGCATCACTTCAGACGAAGATGCCACCAACCAACCAGCGCCCTCCCCAAGCAATCAGCAACGCTAGGCACGATGCACTGAGCCACAACGAAACAGAATTACCTAACTGACGGCGTAGCAGAATGAACGCCGCGACTAAACCTCCAAGCACTACACCGGTCTGACAAAAACCAATCACATGCGGATCAGCGCTCCAGAACGGAGCCATCGCCAGACCCGTGACCGGCAGCACCATCCCCGCCTCAGCCATACCGATCGGTAGGTGACGCGCCAGCAGCAAAGCCCAAACCAACGGCAGCAGGCCATAGAGCGTGCGCTGCACCCGTGCCGGGGGAAACCACAGCCGAGACAACAAAAACAGGGCCGAAGGCACCGCCAGAGCCAGGGTTGCTGCTGCCAGTCGCGGCAGCCAAGGCCCCCCCACCAAGCTAGTGGGAGCCCAAGAACTCCAGCCCAGCAAACGCTGCCAATGGTGCAGGCATACATCACCGGCTAGGACCAACAGCAGGCCCGGTTCAGCGGGCGGAATAGTCATCTCCCGCTGGATATCGGCCGCCGGAGGTCGCAAGGCGAGCTGCACCGAGCGATGCGGACAGGCCTGGGCGCAGGTGAGGCAGAGCACGCAGTTGCGGTTGTCGACCAGGTGGGCCGGATGGGTGCCGAGCGGGCAACCGGCGGTGGCCAGGCCTTCGCCATCGGCGGGGGCACCCTTGAAGCAGGCGTAGGTGCTGCAGCTGCCGCTGCAGGTGCCCACCTGGGCCCGCAGTTCGGTGATGGCGAGCTTGGCAAACAAGCCGTTCATGCCGCCCACCGGGCAGAGGTAGCGGCACCAGAAGCGCTTCTCGAAGCGCAGCGAACCGATCACGGCGCCGGCGGTGATCAGCAGCAACAGGCAACTGCTCAGCCAGGCGGTGTTCTGCAGGTTGCAAAGCTCCTCCCACAGCAGGATCAGCGCAAAGCCGCCCGCCAGCAGTGGTGAGGCCCAGCGATCGCTGTCGCCCCGGGGCCAGCGCTGCGGCTGAAAGCCCAGACGCCGCGCCAGCCGCTGGCTGATTTCACCCCACACCATGAACGGGCAGAAGGAACACCAGAGGCGCCCCACCAGCGGGAACCCCAGCAGAATCAGCGGCCACCACCAGGCCCAGAACAGATTGAGGGCTCCGTTGTGCTGGCGGTCCTGGGGACCGAGCCACAGCCACAGATTCACCAGCACAAACAGCCAGCTCACCAGGCCGAACAGCAACCCGTTCCAGAGCCATGGCGCCCGCATCCACTCCCTGAGCTGAGGCTTCCAGCGCCAGATGTCGAAGCGCAGGCGCTGTTGGCGTGGAGCGGTCCAGAACACGTCGTCGGGCAGCACGGCAGGCCAGTCCTGCCCCTGGCGGCGCACCTGCTGCAGGGCGCGGTAGATCAGCACCTCCAGCTCCCGCAGGTTGTTGGGAAAGTCGTAGCTCTGCAGCCGCTTCACCACCGCCTCCGGCACCTGCGGTGGCGTGGGCCAGCCCAACTTGCGGCTGCGTTGGCGCACGCCATAACGGAGCCATTCACCGAGGTCCTGGCGGCGAACGCGCAGCGGCGGCACCCGGATCAACGTGCAGCAGCGATCAAGCGCCGGCAGGCTGCTCTCCGCCGTGAAGAATAGGCGGCCCGCAAACGTGTGCGTCACACCGCCTGCGCACCATTGCCCGCTGCGCGCCAGCTCCAGCAGCTGCTCCTTGAGCGGATCAGGCACTTGATCGATCTTGTCGATCAGCAGCGAACCCGCACCCACCAGCTCCAGCAAGGGCGGCTCCGCGCCAT
>Ga0194117_10004313_pt1 | contig 13623 bp, 9 predicted proteins | sample TA2MahsurfametaG_FD_160579 | JGI IMG/M metagenome (GOLD analysis project Ga0194117, IMG submission 160579) | Freshwater microbial communities from Lake Tanganyika, Tanzania - TA2015009 Mahale N1 surface | ecosystem: Environmental > Aquatic > Freshwater > Lake | place: Tanzania: Lake Tanganyika...
CCCCAATCAATATTTATATAATGTTATAGATGCTATTTTGATTTGTCAATTTGTGCTCACTATTGTCTCTAAATTTAATCAATAAATGCAAATTAGTCAAAAATGGTTATATCAGTCATTTCTGCCTTTTTGGCTAATAACATGTCTTTATACTAATCCTCTAAATAAAGTGTAAATCAATATCATCTCTTTTTGGAAATCAAAATTGAAAACAAACTACCCATATTAGCCAAAGATTTCATACCTTTCAGTCCTAACTTTACAACCTCATTATTCTCCTATTTTTAACCGATATCAAAGTCATCATTCTCAACCACCTCCTCCTCAACAACTTGACTCACTACTATCTCATTCTTTTGTCTAGACTTGTTCAGTATTTCATAAGTATTCGCTGATATCGTTTCTGGGACAGTAGATATCCCAAAGAGATGATTCGCAACGAAAGGTGTTGGTATACGATGAATGGAAACTGGCTATTCTTTGTTAACGAAAGATAGATAGGCATGCCTTAGAACTAAGTATTATTTGCAAAGTTTTTGATTTTGGGCTTCTTACGAATTTTACATATCATTATAAATAACCTTAATAATGAGGAACTAAGAAAAATAAAGTCAGGACAATATGTTATTTAAGTATCAATTCAAACTTTTCCTTTAGGATTCCTTACTATAGTTTCTTTCTTGTAGATAGAAACAAGTGAATCTTTAGGTTTTATTTTTACCATCAAAGAATCGTATCTTTTTTGATACTCACTGATAGTTGCTTCTGCATCATAGTTTTCCTTAGACTGGAGATGATCTTTGCTTCCAATCGATAGTTGCGCTTCCTTTTTAATTATGATAGGTTTGAATTCATTTTTATAACTAGAATCACGTTTGATTGATTCTTGACGATTCAACACATGTATTTGATTTCTTTCAGGTCTATCTCCATTGAACTTGTTAACACTTGTACCATCTCTGTTTTTATAGTCTTTCTAAATATTCAAGGATTTACTTGATAGTTAGATGTTGGATCAAGTGCCCAGTTGCTCTTCAAAAAGAAAGTATCTCTTTACTTTGCCCTTTGAACTTTTTATATACTATGCCCACTAAATTATTTCTTGTATTGCGATCTCTCGAGTATTGTTGAGATGGTAGGCAAAAGGGATGTGCTATTTTCATGCTTTCTGAAATGCTGCAGGCCCTTCTAAACTTCATTTTGGTTATAGTTCGGAAGATATTTAGTTGGGGTATAACTAAGTTTATAACTGGAGTGATTGCTGCCTTAGTAGAAAGTGGGACTGAGGTGATCCCTTCTGCAGTGTGCTGCCACTTGTTAGATATTTGGGTCATTGAAAGTTAATTTGTTGAGAGTGAAATTTAGGTTGTCTTATGAAAAATTGAGTTGGGATAGACCTTCCATAAGTTCTAAAATATTATTCTGTATGAGAGAATGGAAATAAAACTCAATTATTTCATCAAAAGCACAAATCTAGAAAAATATTAGCTTAGCTTAATCTCATATAAACACACTTTCTTCGGAAATTAGTTAAATTTTTACTATTTTAAAGTGAAGACGATTTATAATAAAGTTATAAATAACAAGCGGAGTCACCTCTTACATTCATATGAACTGCTGCTCATTCAAAGCCAGAGCAAGCGGAGACAGGATCTCACCGATTGTATTGTTGGCTGAAACACTTGCATTCAAACCAGTTTCTTTGTGTTTTATCGTGCTCTATTGCTCAATCTACAATCCTGAAGCTTTTACTTCATCTTACCATTCTTACTCAACAAAATCTTAGAATTTACCCAGAGCATGAGATCTCTCTAATTGCTGATAGAGCTATAAATTTTGGTTTTGCAGGTCTTAAATTCTTTTCATTCTTATCAACTAAAGTTCTCTCTTCTTACTCATCTATTTATTATGCATCAACTCAGTTTCTTTATATATAAGCTCAGTATTGATTCTGCCTAGCTATTGCTCTTTTGATTTTAGAATCTGCTCACTTTTGTTTATCATTTGCATAAAATTTTGTATGTTACGGTTATCTTGTTCTATTTTTTGGTTTATCAGATGTGACATCGAATCTATAGCTTTTTTGTTGTCTTAAATCTTCTTCTAAAATGTAGGTATTTTATTAGTGATCATAACTTGCTGGTTTTTAGTCGATTAAGTGGTCTAATAGAGTTTTTATTCTGTTTTTATGATCTTTTCTTTTTTTTACGATTTATTGTGCTTAGATGAGTCATTTTTAAGATGAAAGCTCCTTCCAGCGCGATAGCTTTCAAGCATATTATTAATCTCCTCTATTCTTTTATCAAGTTTAGACTCCTAGAGAGGCAGAGTATCAAAAGTAAGATTACTTTTAACTTTACGAAGCACCTTTTCCTATCTCTATGTATTCTATTGACTTATTTAGTACTCTCTCACTTTATCTCTTCCACTCGTTGCTGTATGGTAAGGCTAAAATATTTTTCTGCGTTTTCTTTGAGGTTTAGACTATGTTTTAATTTCATCTTTTTCTGCTGGAGAAAACCTGAATTAACAATCTTAAGAGACAGATATATGATTAGGCAAAGAAGGCAATGGTAATTGATTAAATGAAATTACTGTGGTATTAGCAAAATTGGCAAGTAATATTTTATTTTTGTTTTGAGGGTAGAGGTTAACTTTCATGGTTCGATTTCTTAAAGTTTATATTCTATAAACAATACTGATGAACAATCATCACATAGTTAGATACTCCTTAAGTTCATTTCTGCGTAAGAAGTTCAAACACCAACTTTCAGTCGGTCTGAAGGCCTTGTCTACGTATATCTTCTTAGCCATGACCTTGAACTCATTCAATGAGATATTTCTTCTTCTTTTCTTTATCTTATTCATTTCTGCGACAAGTTTCTGTTCTTGTTTCTTTTGAGAACTTTCGATGTCTTTGTTGATGTTTTCGACTTAAAATGAAATGCATGAGTCATTTTTTTAGAAAACTTGAGGGGATTTCAAGATCTGATTTTGCCACATTTGCTGATTTTACTTTCCCACCTCAGATTCTTCACCAAATGAGAAATATTTTTAGATATTTTCTTCTTAGATGTCAGAAATCTTTTCCTTTTATATTTCAAAGTTTTAGGATAGGGTGAACCGAGTCTACAAAAGATCAGATATCTTCAGAGCTACTTAAGATCAAAATTACCTAAATCGACCATTTCTAATGCAAGTTCTGAAGGAGCTAAGGCGTAAAGTTCAACTTCGGACAGCTAAAAATTCTATCCATCAAAGCGTTCATTTGATTAATTCTTCATCGGAAAACCTGTCTTTTAATATTATTACTTATTGGTGTAAGGATGTCGTAAGCGAAGTTCAATTAGTTTTCTGCACACTCTCTTTTGGAGAACTATAGTGCAAGTTTGTTGCAGCAGCTGGCGATGAGCTCAATTTTGTTCTGCATGGGTATATAGCCAAATTATAAAGATTGCCTTTGGTAATAGGCTTAAATATTTCAGAAAATGTTATATAAGTCAATTGAAAGTTGGTAAAAAAATATCTTGTTATTCTAGGAGCTGTAAGTTTTTATAAAATAAAAAATGTTGGTTTTGACTTTTGTGTCTTCGAGTTAATCAAATTTATAATTATCATACGTTAAATTTAAATTGTCTAATGATTAGCCTCAAACACAAGCAAAACAACTAACCTTCCTTCACGGAACACCTCAATTCACTTGAACCTAAAACCAAAACAAAGAAAAATCATGATCCATCAACGAAATCTAATAAAGTTCTGATCAAAGATACCAATCTATTGACTCAAAAACGCAAAAACCATTTACCTTCAAAGAGTACAATCGATAGAGTTGAGCACATTCATTACAACTCTCCCAATTATGAACTTATATCTAAAGAAAGCCACAATGACAATTTCACCTTTACACATATTTTGCAGCAACATGCGAATAATCTACAAAAAACAAACCAAAATAATAGTAGGGGAAATGATTTCAGTCATAGCTATATCTATTCCTGTAACGAGAAGCCCTATAGTGAAAAGTTTTATGATAAAGAAATGAGCAATCAAGATGTACATTATTCTCAGGGGATCAGTCAGAGCAAGGCAGTTAGCTAAATTTAGTTTTCCAAAATGTTAAACTCGAAACTTAGTATGATAAATGTTCATTAAAATAGAGATACGTCGATGTAGAAAGAAAATAGAAAATCACCTATAAGATTAGTAAACTCAAACAAACTCAATAACACTCCAAAAATCAAAGAAAAAAACTCTCAAAAGCCAAGATAATCTGAAAGAATGCAAGGCAAAACATTTGCAGCGCTAATCAACACAAACTCATAAATGGCAAATCTTTAGAACTAATAAATAAATCTGGAGTGTTCCTAGAAAATATAAAAATTGGCAAAAGACATTCCTTACTAGAAATGGCAGAAAGTTACATTCGAACCAAAATATGAAGAAGGTCGTAATAAAAGTAATCTACTGTCAACTGGTTTGATTACTATCAGTCAACCTTCTTAACTGACCAACAGAACAAGGGCTCCCATAAGCAAGGAAACTATTCAGAGTAAACTTATCATTGATAACATAATAAATGAGTAAAAGGTGAAATCTTTTTCAGAAGATTGCGTGAGAGATAACGTTGATATATGCTTAAAGATTAGAGAAATTAAGCTTCACTCAATAGATTTAATGAACAAAATTACTGAAAAAGAAAAGTAAAGTTGTTAGGATGAAGGCTTCGAAGACTTTTTATAACGAATTTAAATGAACTTCAATCCTGAAATATCATAAGAAGACTGTAGAAAGTAAATAAATGAATTGAAAAACATCAAAAGCAAACTATAAACCATTATTGTAAACTTAATCCAAAAGCTGAAGGATTGTAGAGATAAAATTTGTAGATAAATAAAAGATAAAATATAAATTGTAACTAATAGCTCATACTCTCAGATAAACTGGCTAGCCATAACTTAACATCTAAAATAAAAAGACACTACTAAAACAACATGGCTTAAAAATGACTTGCTTCTGAAGAGAATTAAAAATATTGAAAAATAGATGCACTTAAATGATTTAAACTCATGTAGCGAATAGAAAAGGTTGGAGCTCATTCAAGAAGTCAGTATTTTATAAGAAGCCCTATTATAACTTACTTAAACATCTCTTCTCTAAGTAACTAAGAATGCAAATAAAAGAAAAGACGAAAATAAATTAAACCTAACAGTTGGATTGCGAAGAAGACTCTAGCTTTATTTATAAAAGCTATAAAATCTCTACAGAAACATAGATAGCAACTTGATTAATTGATATTTATTATGATAAATGATAGTTTGTATTCATAATTTGAAAAATCATTTCCCTACCTTACTTACATACTTGATTATTTATTTATCAATTATCTTCCCATTAACTGCCGTCATCTTCAAATACTTCATCTTATTCAATCAACATTTTGGAGTTCAAAGCGCTTTCATTGCCTGTGAAACCTTACTAGATTCTTTAATCAAAAACTAGTTAGAATTTGTTTGCATTTTAAAGACTTGTGAAATATCTTGGATTCTTAGGACTGAAACGTACAGGAGGTGGAAATATAGTATCAAGTGTCATCCTAGATAGTATTAAAATTACTGAAGAGCATTTTACATCATATTCGGAATGATTTGAGTCAACAAAGGACATGATAACTCAAGACATGGATTGGAATTGACTTCAATCAACCATACTTTTAAGTCAGCTTCAATCATAAAATCCAACCCAAATATTTAAAAATTGTTTTACAATCGAGAAGGATCGATATATCTAGCGCTTGCCTTAATAATATCAGTGGCAATACTCTTCATTTGGGGATATACATCTTTATAAAATGTTTTTCCTTTCTATACTTTTTGAATGTAAAGGTCAAGTTGTTCATAACTCAGTTTGTTTCCTTTTTAGTATTTCCCGTAGTCTGGCAGAAACTTTTGTATTGCATCGTTTGTCAAATGAATTGAAAAATCTGACTCTTTGAGTTTATACTCAGATGAAGAAGTTCTAACGTAGCCATCAGTATACCAATACCCTTTTATACAACCTTTTATACAGGTCATAAGGATATAGTGTCGCAAATCAAATTTACGCTTTTTATAAAGAAGTGGTTATTAAATATAGGATTGAATTATGTAAGTTTTTTAGCTACCATCTGCCCACCATTAACGAGTTTTGATAATTTCTTTTATCTCTTTCAAATTTTGACATACTTTAATCCCTTGCCCACGATTGGTGCATTCTCCAGGTTTGACTATCCAAAGATTTTGCTTGTCTTAGTTGAACTTTTTTATTTATCTATTTCTTTTGTGATAGAATCTCTGAAACTAAAGAAATTGAGGATCCTCCAAGCCTTTTACTATATGAAAAGTTAGTGGCAAATATTCAAAGGGATCTTTTTTATTATGAATATAATAATTACGCATAGTGTTAAGTAGGGCTTTTTTGTTCCCAATTACGTAGTTATTTTTAAGGTGATTGTGCATCTTGAATGCCCTGATTTGTTAAGGTTTAATTATCTAACTATACTTTAACATTTTTAACCTGTTTAGTAATCTTTAATCTCCGTGCTCTTCAACTCGCATGCAATTTTACCAATATACTTTAAACTTTTTAGAGTCATTGAGAGTTAGGGCACTTTTAGTCATGTACTGAGAGTTTTTTTCTATTTTGTTGACAATTCTTTGACTTGAATTTTGTATTTTAAAGTATTGGAGTTATTTGAGTTGGGTCCAAACAAAATTAGCTTACTCGATACGCTAAGTAAAAGCAAACCAGTATCTCCTATTGATAAGTCCTCTTACCATACAAGAGTTGTTACCTTTACCAACAAAGACTTTCAGTCTATGTTAATATTAAAGAGGAGGTTTAACAAATATTTCATTTGTCCAATTGATTTTCCATAAAAAATCTCGGTAGTAGAAAGTTTAGAAGGGTATTAAAAATTTATGCACTATTTTGAGGAGTTTGTTGTATTTGATTTTGTTTTGTTTCTCAATTTGATCTAATTCTTAATTCTGTAACTTCTTAAAACGATCCTATTTTTCTTAGATATTCTTTTATAACTACAGCGCCATTTTCATATTTTCTAGTGCCAAATTACTTCTTTTTTACTTTCTTTTCACCTACTTCGCTTATAAAACTTGATGGATCTAAATTTTATCATTTTTTCTTTCGTTTTTCAAAAGAGTAGAGCTCTTTTTCTCAGAAAGACTATTATAAGGTTCAATAGACTGTATGTTGAAAATGCTACAAAGATCATTCTAGTGGCTAAGTCTATAGTATTTATATTGATTTGCTTACTCTAATAGCCGATTTTTAGGTTATGAGGCCTTAAAAATTTGCTTCGATATTTATGTTAAAAACTAAATTTGTCTTACCTCCCCTACTTTGATCTCCAGCTGCACAATTTTTGGATTGCTCTCTTGTCTATTTTTGCTTAGATTGTCAGCAATCGGTCTCAGCTTTTTGGAAAGATGGCCAATGATTTTTGCTTTTTCTTCCATTTTTTATAACTTTGCAGTCATTCGATTATATACCTTTCTAACTCGTCCTTCCTACTTTTCTTTTTTGATTCTTTTTTATTCCATGTAAATGTGACTTACTTCTTTATTGGAATGGATATGCTTATGTTTTTCAACTATCCTCTCCATAAAAGGACTCCCTCCGCGTTAATAGTTTCCTTCAACAGTTCTTAATCCTTAGTACTCAGGAGTAATGATTAAATCCTTAATGTTATTTAAGGTTTTTTGCGGTCGATTATAGCGATTACGATATGCAAGTGGTTTTCGTTCTGGAAGAGAAGTGCGAGGGAGGCAAACGGTTTCATACGAAGTGGGATGTTCCTTTGTTTTGATTAAAGGAGTCTAGTCGAATTAATTTTAAGTGGATTCCCTCTAATATCCTGACATAAGATAATAAAATTAATAGATTAATTTTCAAGTTAATAAACCTAGTCAAACAAACCTAATAATAAAGATACATTTTATTATTGATGCTTCTTATTATTTACTCATTTTAATTTTAATAATAAACGACATAGAAATAAGCGCCCACTATTCAAAAATATAAGTACGTACGTACCAAGTATTTTACACATTTTATAAGAAAGTAAGAAAGTCAAATCTAACAAAAAACAATGCATTTTCAGATACTTATTTATATTAAAGAAAATGTTCACTTACTGATTACTCCAAAGCCTCAGCTTGAACTATTTTAATCAGAAATATTTTTGGAGAGCACAAGATGTGTATTTGTATGAGATTTTTGTCATAATGATCTGCGAATCTTGATCAATAAAAAAAGAGAAAGCAGGAGTCGTTTTGAAGACGTAAAGATATGATTGTAGATAGTTGCTATTATGTAAAGACGAAACGTATAAAAACTCCAAAAGAATGTTTAAGAAAAAACTTCAAGATTTTTTTTAACTTATTTATAGAAGTTATTCTTAAAGCTGGAGAATCGGTTTTTATTTAACTTAAATAAGCCCAATAAATATAGAAATTGTAATTTGAGAAGGTAATTCATCAATCATATCAGTGATTTCATATTTTAAGCATATGATTTATCACCCTAAAATCTTCGATGAGCGTTATTTTAATGTATGACAACAACATATTAGGTTGCCATGTCTCCAGATTATTTTTGAATGCTCAAGTCATCTGAGATTTTCTAAAGGCTCCAAAACATAAAATGCTGTTTTAACATAAATTTTTTTTTTATCGCTGAAAATGATATGGAAGTAAAGTAGGATGTAATTTTCTATCAAAATACAACAATTTTACTGTTCATGATTAACTTTCCATTTATATTATCAGCCGGAGTTTTTGACGTTAAAAATGTAATCCATCGATAAGGCTATCCTGCCGCATTTAAACTCTCGATTCTTAGTGATAAATCCAATAATTTAACTCCAGCTTTGTTGTTAAGCTAGGAGGAAAGATTTCACCTAATTTTGGTTTTTTTCAATTTTTAAAAACTACACGATCTATAAATATTAATCCATCAAAATTTCAAGTGTCAAGAGATGATTAAGCTGTCTATCTAATTTTAGAAGTTTTGATTATGAAACAAAGGGCGGAAATGAAATATTAATATCTTGATCAAATTCTACTCAAATATAATAAAAAAATGGTCTTCATTAAAGTGTTGACTTTGCTCATACTTCTAAGCTTATGTCTTACGCAGTCTCCTGCTAAGATAAACAAACTCAGCATCGAAGCTGTCTCTGGCAGTACAATCACTCCACAAGCTCCCGCCTACTCTAGTCTTAGGGGAGGAAAAATGATCTACATCAAAGTGATTGGACACAGCCTTGTTCCATCTTAGAACACAGTTTTGGTAGGCAGCATTCCCTGCAAGATACCCTCAGATGGTGTCTTATCCACTACGATTGCATGTGTGACTGGAGATAGTTTATCAAATACTGATATTTATAACCAATACATAACACTCACCAGTAATGGAGTTACAATCACCTCCACTGGTAACAGATATGTTAACTACGTTCGTTATCCTTGGACTCCACAATTGATTTCGGTCTTCCCTACCGCAGCATATGGTGGACAAAATGTCAACTTCTACGGAACTCATTATATTTCTGACTTAGGAGATAATCTTAGAAGCATGGGAAACGTTACCGCATTGCTTCTCGGTAATGATGTTTGCAATCGTTTCGATCTTATCCAACCTGCTATTTCAGGCTTCTCAAACGAAAATATTCCTTGTGTGGCTTCCAGACTTCAAGAAGCAGGTAAATACAATGTTACTGAACAAGTTTGGCCTGGCTACGCCTAAAAAGGTTTCTTCTTCAGAAGAGCTTCTTTAAACCCAAGATAATACTTCGAATTTACAGCTGTTCCCACAATTTTTTCAGTCTCACCTCCAACTGGAAATTTGGCTGGTCAAAATTTAACTATTAGAGGAAGCGGATTTTCACCTAATATTACCAATAACACTGTCTCAATAAATGGTACAAACTGCAGGGTGACATCATCAAATAACGACTAAATCAAATGTACCTTATAACCTAGAAATAACTCTGTAAATTCTAAGTTAATTTCTAGTGCAACTTCACAAAGAAATGGTTATTTTGGTGGCTCAGGCGTTCAATATGCAAGGTACGCTCTCAACAACAACATCAATAATATTACCAAATTCGTAAATGCATCCAGAACTGCAAACACTACTCTTTTGGGAACACCTTTATAAGTCGGATTCAGAGCAGATATGAGAGAAGGAGATGTATATCCCAATACTTATACTCAATCATGGCAAGGATATTTCACAGCTCCAGTTACAGGAAATTATGCTTTTAGGGGTGTCGCTGATGACTTTTTTGCTTGTTATCTTAATCAAAATCATGGTTCGGCCGATCCCGCAACAACTCCACTTATCTTCAGCAATACTTTCCAAAGAATTGGAAACTTTTACTTAAATGATGTACCAACAGCAGAAGCTTTAAGGGTTCCTTTAGTTGCAAATAGAAGCTATTTCCTTGAGTGTTATCACATCAACCTTTGGGGACCCGGATTTTTCAGTCTTTAGGTAAATGTACCAAACAGTAATAGCTCAAATCCTATCCAAACATACTAAGTTGATTATCTGACTACTAATTCAACCATTCAACCATAGGAGATCATTTACTCAATGGTAGGTGGATCAAACGGATCTATTCAATTGCAACTAGGCGGAACAACTGCGACAGTGGCTTATGGTTGCACTGATGCAGCTTTTGCATCTGCTTTGAATTCTTTTAGAAGCTTCAGCCAATATGGAATTTCAGTTGTCAGAAATATCTATGATAGTAACAGAAGAATCATCAACACTACAACTGGAGCATCTAAAATCGACTATGTTGTCTCAATCAGATTGTTAAGACCTAATTCAACTCTTAATGAGAGGTTTAATGTTAGGAACATCAACTATACAGGAACATTTTTACAGAACGCAAAAACTGCACACTCCCCCTTAATTTCTGGATCTTTTGGACTTACTATCGGAGGAATCACCATAAGATTCAAAAACAGCACTAATCTTCCCTTTAATATAGCTGATTATGACCTCCAGACAGCCATTAGAACCTCAGCTGCCTTATTCTTAAGTATGGTTTAAGTTTATAGGATTGGAGATTGTGGCTATTCTTGTACTTGGATACTTCAATTCAAAGGATACAATTCTGCTGTTCAAAGTATTGTGGCAAATGGTGCCTTTTTATCAGGAGGAGCTTCAACTCCTACGATTAAAAATACTGTTAGAAGAAATTTCTCTAGCAACGTCATTTTTGATCCTGTTGATTATCGTTTTTTGAATACTGCAAGCAGAAATGCAAGTGTGTTAGTATCTGTCAACAGTATTCCTGCAATCTGCACTAACAATTGCAGCTATAGCTTCCTCAACTTGACTTAAATCAGAAGTCTCAATGTTTCAGCAAAAAATCTAAATATTTCTTTCACTAATTCTTCACTGGGCTTTAAATTGGCAGATATCAGAATATCAGTTGGAGGATTCCCTTGTCCTATCAATCAAAATGCTTCCAATGTTAGTGGTAATATCTCTTGTTTACTGCCTCTCAATTGTGACAATACCGCTATCCTTGTAGCTGGTAGACTTATACCTCTAGTTTAAATTGCAAACATCGGAATAGTAGGCTTATCAAGCACAGTTAAACCTGTCACCATAGCTTTCAAACCTCTTTCACTTAGAAGATATGTATCGGTTAAATCCTCAGATTCTGACACCCCATTTGTAAAACAAACCAATCAAAACAATATGACAGGTGGAAACAATGGTGGCATGATATTTAGTATAGTCGGTACAGGATTCCCTCTGAGTACCAATCAGATTTCGATTACTATTTGTAATAGAAGTGCCACTATAATCTCTGTTACTAACACCCAAGTTGACTTTGTTGTCCCAGCATGTCCTAATATTATATTTAGAACTAATATTACAAATAGTACTAATACTACAAATAACACTATTATTTCAGTTAACAGGACAATCACTGTCACTATAAACTCCGTTAGTGATACTTCTCTAAATTTCACATACACTAATGGCTCATTGACTGCACCTCTCATCACATCAGTTTCACCTACTTCAGCCAATCCTGGAGTCAAAGGTATTATAGAAATAAACGGTTAAAGATTTGGAGATAATAGCGCTGCGATTAGTGTTTACTTGTCAAATAGTACTGCAAGAGTTTATACTTTGAAAGTATTACAATCTAATAATACTTATATCAAGGCCGGCTTGTCAGGAGGTCTATTTGGAAACTTTACAGTTGTAGTCAACGTGCCAACTATTGGAGATTCCATGAACAAAACTGCTGGTTCAAATCTTTTCAACTATTCCTTTACTGTTTCTTCAGTTAGCCCTAGAAATGGTAGCTTCAACGGAGGAACACTTATCACTATCACAGGAACCAACTTTGTATCTGAGCCTCAACAAACACTTGCCTACGTAGGTTCGGCTTTGAATTGGTTCTGTAATATCTAAACTATAAACTCAACAACCATCACCTGCCGTACACCTCCAATTAGTCCTTCCTACTTGCCATCAACTTTGCTTAATGTGGTAGTTTCTACTAGATTAATCATTTTCAATAGCTGCACAGGGAACTGTTCGTTCATCTATTTGCCAGCTAATGTTTCAGCAAATATTAGTCGTATCAACGTGACAAGCATTTCAGTGGGCTACGTCAGTGTGAACGGAACTAATTTTAATGATTCCAGAAATAGTACTTCTGTGACTTTAACTAATTTGGCTACTAGAGCAGTCATACTTTTGAACGCTACTAGTTTCAATGCTACTAATGTAACTTTCCTTGTGACAAGCGCAATACCTTCTGGTCGCTATGTTGTCAAGATCAGAAACTTGGTTGGATAAAGTAATCCAATAGCTCTCAACATAACTTGGGATATAGGAAAATCAACCTGGCCTAGTCATGGAGGATCTCTTCTCGGAAACATCATCAGCTTAATAAATGGATCTAACTATCCACCACAAATCGATGGATCACTTTTCTCAATTACAGTAGCAATTGGCAAAATTTTATATCCGCTCAACATCGTCAATTTTTATGGATCTACTGGCATCAGCATTTAATTACCACCCACTACTAATTAAAGCACTTTCACTCTCACCTTTAAAGGACCTATCAACACAGTTAGCACTTTTTACAAAACATCGAAAAATTATACACCATCTGCAGATGTTACAGTTGCTGCTATATCAGGTTCAACTGGTCAATATAACGTCACCGTTACATCTAAGAGTTCTTTTACTAATGCTATTACGGGTGTAAAGCTTGTTTCAAACTTGAATAAAAATAATACTATAGTGATAAATACTAGTTCTTTGACTACAACAGGCAGTGGTGCAAATGCAGTTACAAATTTCTCTGCCAGTATATATGCAGATTCTTATAAATTGATCATTAACACCTCACCTTACGGCTATGTGAATGTCAGTAGTAATATCAATATTGCCACAACTATTCCATCCACAACTCCCCAATAACTCTCATTCTTTGGTGGTAATTTCAAAATTACATCTCCTTACCTTTCTCCTGTCAGCTACATCACAGTAGCTGGTTTCAGAGGAAATCTT
>Ga0194117_10004338_pt1 | contig 13582 bp, 16 predicted proteins | sample TA2MahsurfametaG_FD_160579 | JGI IMG/M metagenome (GOLD analysis project Ga0194117, IMG submission 160579) | Freshwater microbial communities from Lake Tanganyika, Tanzania - TA2015009 Mahale N1 surface | ecosystem: Environmental > Aquatic > Freshwater > Lake | place: Tanzania: Lake Tanganyika...
TTTAGAGAGTCAGTAGGTGTGTATGGGCAAAAAGTTGGGCAAATGAGACTCTCTGGGACAACTACAGGTGTCATCCCTTCCCATCACTTCCCTCACGGATTCAGTCGGAATTCCTCCCTCTCCGTTTGAAGTAAGTGTCTGGGAGTCTCTCGACTTCCCAGAAGTGCCTTAAAAGCAGACTACGACTGGATTCCTCGTATCGGGGCATTCCGTCCAGTCCCATGTCGTCCCAAGTCCCTGTTGGGCAATCCGTTGGGCAAAACGGACTGCTGCTGTTGGGCAAAGCAGTGCTCCGACTTCGCAATGCCTGTCTGCCATCTGGAGCATGGAGTTGGGCATCCGCACCGACTGACTCCTAATGCGGAAATTGCCCAACAAACTTCCGCATCCAATGCGGCAAGTGGCACTCAACTGAATGAGGTGCAGCACCATCAAGAAAGTGATGTCGGGTGCATATACAGCATCACGGGATTCTTGTCAAACCAAGTCTTAATGCTTTGTTGCAAAAATTGCTGGGATGAGGAGTCAATGGAGCCCCAGAAACACCAACCCAGTCATAACTGGATTCTTGAGTTGGTAATTTCTCTCTTTTATCAACTATGATGGTGTCTGGACGGGAGGAGATGACTCTTCATGCCTCCTGCCTCGTCCAACCCCCTTCTGACTGCTTACGACCCATGTGCAAGACGAATCGTTCTGGCAAAGCAACCTTGCTCACAAGGCAGCAACTTGAGTTGTTTCTGGCAAACCTCCCCATCAAATACGCATTGCTTGCCGAGCTCATGCATTTCTCGGCAGGAAGAGTGAATGAAATAACAACCCTGCGTGTCAGAAACATCAACATCAAAGATGCATTACTGACAATCGAGAAATCATCAACAAAAACAAAAGAGACTCGTCAGGTTCCTTTACCGAAGCATCTTCTCGGCAATCTGGAGTCATGGATAAAAGATAATATGCTGAACAGTGATGACTTCATCTTCTTCACTGAATCAAGAAACACAAAAGTGAAAAAAGGAGAGAAGTCAGTCTCTACTCAATCAGTCGATAAGTATTTCAGAAAGATATTTGATTGGGTTGGCATAAATGGGGCTTCAACCCATAGTTTTCGTCGTACTCGTCTGACTCAACTGCATATTGATGAAGGTTGGAGTCTTCGGGAAATCATGGATATTTCTGGACACTCAAGCATCGTGTCTCTACAGCAGTATCTCGATACTGATAAAAAGCAGACATTCAACAAGTATCGAGAGCTGTTGCAGAAGGAGGATGCATAGAGGTGAAATGCTTTTCACCTCTTGCCAAATGAGCTAATCTCGCAGGGTGTTGGGTAATGGGGCCCCAGTGGAGATTACGCATGTACTTATCAAAGACATTAAAGTTAGATTCCGTCTTCGTGATCCGAGTGAAGAGAAGGTAGAGGAGATTGCTGAATCGATATCCCAGATTGGTTTGCTGAATCCAATCACTCTGGATACGCAGCATCACTTGATTGCAGGTTTTCATAGATTGCTTGCCTATAAGTCTCTAAACAAAGACACCATTCCATCAATCATCAAAGATGTAGATGACAAGTACGGTGAGCTCTGTGAAATTGACGAGAATCTGAAAAGAGCGGAGTTGTCATTCGGCAATCAGTCTCGTCATATTGTCCGTCGTGAAGAGTTGATGGCAGACATAGGACTTACCTACAGGCAAGGAGACAATCGATTCACGAAGAAAGAAGAGAAAGTCTCTGTAGAGGATATGGCAGAAGGGATTGGGTTGTCTAAACGTTCTTACCAGCAACGCAAGCAGTTGATGCGTATCAATCATGAGCTGATGGACTTGCTGATAAATGCTGGTAAGGATGACTCTCTTACTGACTTGGTAAGACTCTCGGCAGAGCCCGAAGAGATGCAATGGAAGATTGGCAACCTACTCATCACAGGTAAATGCCGAACGTGGAAGATGGCATTCTTCAATGCCAAGTTGGTTGATTTTAGATTGAGGTCAAAACCAAAGGTTGATTTCGATGTGAAAGAACGGTGGGGAGAGTTTCCGAAGAGCATCATGAAATTTCAAAAAGTCAATGATGACTTGAGGAAGATTGTTAGTCTTGTCAATCATGATGATGAGCTGCGTCTGACGAAAGGCAGTCTTCGATTTGGTGAAACACCCATCAGGTTTCATTCAATGAATCCAGAGCAAGCATTGTTTGCTTTGGACTACTACACCGAGACTGGAGATTTAATCGCAGATATGTTTCAGGGTAGAGGTACTACAGCAATCACATCTCTGCATCTAAAACGAAGGTTTATTGGATGGGACATCAACCCTTACACCTTTGAGAAAACAAAGGAAGTAATACGCAATCACACTGATGCATCTGAAGACGACTGGGAAATGTATCAGGGTGATGGTTGCGATATGAAGGAGTTAGAGGGTCAAGAGAACGTGTTGGATGGTGTCTTCACCAGTCCTCCTTACTACGGCAAGGCAGAGGCATACACGGATGACTCAAGGGACTTATGCAACATGGATGTCGATGCCTTCAACCAGAGAATCGATGTACTGTTTGGCAACCTGACAAGACTTATCAAAAAGAGCTCCTACAAAGAGAGAGTCATCAAACCAATCATCATGGTTATTGGGGCTCAAAGATTTGGGGACAAAGGAATCATTGATATGGACTACCACTTTCAGGAGATTGCCAAGAGTCATGGATTGGTTTTATGGGACAAGCAGTATCTGGAAATTCATTGCCCTCAAGTATGGACATCCTTTGGACGCAATGCCCAGATGAAGTTTGTCCAGAAGAATTACGAGAGTCAATTGGTGTGGGTTAAATTTTAATTCGACTTGACAACCCTAACAATCGAGTCTATAAACTCCCTATTTCAGCGTATTTCACAATGTCTGATACAAATATGTGGTATTTATTTTTCCTGTCAATTCCTTATTTTGCAATAGTTGCAATCGCATCTCCATCTGACAGCGAAGAAAGACTGAAGCGAAAAATATTTCAGATACTCAATGTTGGTGGAATTTTAATTGGCGGTATTTTTATTGCCAAAGCAGTCATGCTATTAAGCAATGGATACTATGAAAAAATAGACTTGTCTGCTCTTTTTGATTACTCAAACCTCTCGTTGCAAAACCAAAGGGCGAAAAGGGGGCTCTTTCTTCCGATTGTATCTATACTTCTTGCAATTTTACCCTTTGCGATGATTGGGTGGGGATCTATTATGGTCGCGACATATTATGGGTTTCTTACTTCCATAGATAAAAAGTAGAGAAAAATTTCAAAAGGACTAAAAATATTTTTACTCAACAATTTTCCAGAAAAAAAATTCCCAAAAATTTTTTTATTGAGAGGATAAACACTCTCGAATTTGGTTGCCTCTGTAGGTTAATAGTATCTACAATTTTTAGATTCACTCCAACCCCTGCCATTGATTTGTTGATTGGAGTTTGTCTATCTTCTGCTGCCTCTTCGATCGTTTATGGGCATCCTTCATTCTCTGCTTAAGAGACTTGATGCCACCACCATAGAGAGTCCTTTCTTTCTCTTTCTCTATCAACTTGTCGTCCCATCCCGAAATAGAGATGTTGTCTCTGGGATTATTGAAGGCAGGGCGGGAGTCTAAGAATTGCTTGAATTGCTTGTATGACTTCATTATTTCCTCCTACTTAAGAGTCTTGTAATCAGATTCCACCTTCGACTCTAACCATTGCTCTGGTTTCAATCGTTTCTTTCGACATATCTCCAGCAGCATTTCAATCACAACCTTGTCCCTGTAATTCGATAATGGATTATTCATCGTTGTGTCCTTCCTCTGCGAATACCTCTTGTATTTCAATTGCAAGCAACTTTGACTTGAGATAATCCAATTGATTCATCAGGTATGAAGTTTGATGCATCACCTGACACTCTGAATCTTCAATAACATCCTCAAGCATGGACTCAAGATATTGAATCTTGCGATTTAGTACGTTCTTGCTGTCCATCTCAATGCGTGAATATCTTCGACAAGTCAGGAAGACAGTTATCTTCCATCATCTGTTTCTTCAATTCAGTGTCTCTCTTCACAAGTCTGCGAAGGTACTGCGACCGAGAATGACAGAGCTCCAGGTGGGAGTTTCTATCCATCTCATCAATCAGACCCAATTCATGAAATGGGATGCTGAAGCAAAGACACTTTCCATATTCATCTCTGCTGTATTTGGTTGGTTGTGTTGATTGCATAGTTGCTGCTTGTAGTGGTGTCGTATGTATGACTGCATCCTCCTAACAAACTCATTATCAAGATGACTGCTGTTACCAGTATCGATCACATAGTCATTAGGGATGTTATGAGTATTCTGTTTTGTGCAATAGGAAATGATTCCGTCAAGGTTGTATATGGGTCTGACATCTAATCCTGCATTTCCGTTAGGACAAGAGTGATGTATGTCCCGTATCACCTTTTTAATAAATTTGATTTTCAACTCATCAGATGGCACTTCACCCAAAAGGCAACAGAAGTAGAGATGTGAGTCAAACTTCTTGTCAAACTTCTGCATAAAAGTTGCCAATTGTCCTTTGGGATTCAACCAGACTGAATCTGGAATATCTTCCATCAACCAATGACGATGGAAACCTCCATAATTTTTGCCTTGAGGATTCAGATGCTTCTCATTGAAATGGAATCTTTTAATTCCACACTTGAATAACTTCTGAATTGAAAATACAAGATGTCTTGTATCCTCACCCAATCTCTCAAAGGCAGTCATTTGATACCAGTAATCAATAGTCCCAAAGAATCTAAACTTGACTTGATTGGAATCAATTACATCCTTGAATGGTTGAATTCTTATCTTGTCGTATTCAGTTAATTCGTATCCTTCTCTATTAAATTTATCAATATTAATTGTGTGTGATTTCATTGTGTGTGTATTGAAGGTATTGGGTTAATTAGTATTTCTGGACACATTTAAAGAACTACCCGCCTAACGGATATAGTCTCTTTGATTCATACTTACGAATAGCATCTAATGCAGTATTCATTCATATGATTGATATTATATATAGCAAGTTTGTTGTCAAAAAAATTGCATTCCTTTTAGTTTGCAGTCTTAAACAACAATTACTCCACCATTTACAAATACATTTTCACATGAGATGTCCAGATGAATCATGTGAAAAGAGCTGTATTGCCTCTCTATCCCCCTTGTATGCCTCTTGAAGGCATGACAACAGGAGTATCCATGCATCCCCCAACCCAATGGCAGTCAATGCCGTTGTAGAGGATGCAGGAAGCAGTCAGGCATCAATCAAGTCAAGCAAGCATCCATCCTCATCAACCAACCGATGTCGTTTCCCAGTGGAATGGGCTCGTTGCGTTGCAGCTCTAAATGCTGATGCTTCATGGTGTTGAGTCTGGTAATGCCTCCAGATTCCATGTTGGTCTTGATACTGGATATGTACTTTCAAGGTGATGGTTGCTGATGCCATCACCAATAGCACCTCTCTCCAACAAGAGCAAGCAGTAGAGGTGTGATGCATTGCACCTCTACACCTTGAGACCTGTATCAACCAGCAACTTACACCACTGATTCAAGAAGTCTCGTCTCTCCTCCAGCAGAAGAGAACCGTCGTATGCCTGCTTGACTTTTCCTTCTGGCAAGTGTCCCATCTGTTTTTGGATTACATCACCATCAAACTTCAAGACATCTTTCCCAGCAGTGAGAGTTGTACGTCTCCAACCATGAGCCCGCATCTTGTCCTTGTATCCAAGACTGCGTAGGTAGTTATTGATGGCACTCGGGTCTAAATGAGGAAACTTTGAATCTCTCATTGGTTGAAACACATACTTGCTGTCTCCACTGAATTCCCTTAAGTCATCAAACACCTTTTGCATTTCAGGTGTGATGGGAATGTGATGAGGGATGTCATCATTCTTTCCCTTCTTGCGTTTCAGTCCTGAAGTAGTGCCAGGAATAGTGATGGTGTCAGGGAAATCAGCATCAAACCAACTCCACTCCAAACGAGTAAGGGCACCTGTACGAAGGAAAGTCATCAGCATCAGTTTGGTTGCCATCACCATCTGGACATGTGAATTGCATCTATTGAGATTGACTTCCTTCAGCAATGCAGGTACTTCTGTCCAATCAAGACTTGGATGATGTTTGTTTGAGGGAGATGGAGAATCATCACCTTTCATCTTGTCAGCAGGATTTCTTCCTTCAGACATCCAACCATTACTGATGGAGAGGTTAAAGACTTGAAACATTAGGTTTTGACACCTGTTTGCCAAATCATGCTTGCCGCCACTTGAAATCTCCTTTAAAGCATCTTTTATTTTCTTCCTGCCACCATTTGTCCATTCCAATTCCTTGAGAGATGTATTCTTGCCAATGAGAGGGAGTATCTGATTGTTTAACTTCAATTGATAATCATTGAATGTCGTATCCTTAATATTGTCTTTTTTGCGAGACAAGAATTCATTAATTGCTTCGGCAAAAGATTTCTGGGACAACTCATCCTGCTTCTTTTCCTTTGAATAGTCAGAAGGATCCTTTCCATGAGCTGCTGCCCATGCCTTCAACTCATCCCACTTCTGCCTTGCCTGCTTGAGATTCAACAGACCAATACCTTTGCCATAGGTACCCAGATGAATCTCCTTCTGCTTCCCATCACTGCTGCGATAGATGCCTTTGAAATAAACACCTCCGTTTTTGATGCCGTCTTGCTTGCGAACTGTCAAACCCCCACCGATGCCTCTTTTCCCTGCAGGAAAAGATGAAAGTAAGGAGACGAGCTCCTTTTCTGTTACAATAAACATAGTAAAATCCTCCATTGATTGGTATTAATTAATTGAGATTGGCAATCCATTTGTCGATGTCGTATGACAACCAACCAACGCAGTTGCTTCCTAAACGTACTTGTTTGGGAAACAAATCAAGAAGCATATCTCTATAAATCTTTGATTTAGAGATGCGGCATCGTGCAATTACATCTTTGAGTTTCAAGATGTCAGATTTCTCTTTGCTGCTGTTATTACTCATGGCAGAAATTCGCAACCAGTAATCAGATGCCCTGGGTTAGCATCCATCATCTTCTGTTTAAGAAAACAATCAAAATCATCTGCAAGCAGAGTTGTTAAAAGTTTCTCATCTTCATTCTCTATCATATCAATGTTAAAATTGTAAGTTTTCAATTTGTTTATTAAAAAATTAATGAGTTTTGTTTTGTGTGAGGGGTCAAAAGTATCAAACCATTGATTCATAAGGTCCCAATTAATAGTAAAAATGTGGCACTCGTTTTTCATAGTAATCCTTAAGCATAATATAATATTGCAATCAAGTATTGCGGACTTGTCCTTCGTCTCGATTACCTTCTTATTATAGCAGGAAGTTGCTGAAAATGCAAGTGCAGACTGCTTTTTGCTTGTCAGGGCATGATGACAAAATTCCGTCTTAAGTGTCATTTAGAGAGTCAGTAGGTGTGTATGGGCAAAAAGTTGGGCAAATGAGACTCTCTGGGACAACTACAGGTGTCATCCCTTCCCATCACTTCCCTCACGGATTCAGTCGGAATTCCTCCCTCTCCGTTTCAAGAAGGTGTCTGGGAGTCTCTCGACTTCCCAGAGGTGCCTTAAAAGCAGACTACGACTGGATTCCTCGTATCGGGGCATTCCATCGAGTCTCTCCTTGTCCCAAGCATCCGTTGGGCAATCCGTTGGGCAAAACGGGTTGCATGTGTTGGGCAAAGCAAACCACCCAGTCCGTAGTCGTCATACGGGATGCAGGGGTGTCGTGTTGGGCAACGGGTGCTCGTAGGCATCTGACGCCGCCCTTGCCCAACCACTTTCCGCATTCAGTGCCTGAAGTGGCACACAACCTTCACGGACGACACAAGATGCCGTGAGTTGGCATTGGGTGCATATACAGCAATAAGCGATTTCAGTCAAACAAAGTCGTAATGCTTTGTTGCAATTTCCGCAGTCTGCGGACTCTCATCCACCCCTGCGGGCAAGAGTCCAGTCATTACTGGATTTCTTACTTGGTAATTTCCGTAATTTATCAAGTATGATGGGGGGAGAAAGCGGGGATATGAATCCATACCCCCTCAATTTCCTCAGTCACCCTTCTGAGTCACTACAGGCGATGTGTAAGACGAATCGATCGGGCAAGGCGTCATTGCTGTCCAAGAGGCAGATGGAGATGTTTCTTGCAAACCTTCCCGTCAAATACTCACTCCTTGCCGATCTCATGTATTTCTCAGCAGGACGAGTGAGTGAAATCACAACGCTACGTGTAAGAAATATCAATACAAAAGATGGTTTGCTTACGATTGAAAAATCATCAACGAAAACCAAAGAAACACGTCAAATCCCTTTGCCGACAACCCTTGTCAGCAGTTTAAATAAGTGGATTCACGATAATATGCTGCAGCAAGAAGATTACTTGTTTTTCACTGATTCAAAAAACATGAAGACGAGGAAGGGAGAAAAATGCATATCAACTCAGTCTGTTGATCAGTTTTTCAGGAGGGCATTTGACTGGATTGGTATCGATGGAGCTTCAACACACAGTTTCAGAAGAACTCGATTAACAGAGCTCCACGTCAATGAGGGTTGGAGTCTGAGAGAAATTATGGATATCTCAGGTCACAAAAGCATTGTGTCGCTTCAACAGTATTTGGACACCGACAAAAGAAATACCTTTGAGAAGTATCGAAGACTACTTGAAAAAGAAGAGTTTTAGAGGTGAAAAAAATTTCACCTCTGCCAGAGGTGGGTTAAGCGCACTCAAGACTTAACTGCTTGTGGGAAGAGTCGAAATCCTTTAAATTAACATTCGCCCATGAAATATCCTTGCAGATGACAAGTTCATTCATCGTTGTGTTATGGGTATTCTTCATGGGAATTAAAGCGGTTTTCATTCCATGCCGAGTAGCAAGATCTATTACCTCCTCGTCATTGTCATAGGTAATCAGAAAATCCCCCTTAACGCCGCTTGCGACGTCAAACAATCTCTCGTGATTCAATTCTGAAAACCTATAAAGACGCTTACCTGCTCTCTTGCCTCTCTTCCCTGCCGTATAGGGAGGATCTACGAAATAACTTACATTTGGATTGTTAGAATAAGTTTCCATCAAATCCAAACCATCAATTTCGCTGAAGATAATCCTCTCCCTGAGGTAAAAAATAGTTTTTATCCTCTTGCAGAGAGTAGCGGGATACCAACGGGAGGCGATGCCACGTCCGTTTTCGCCATGTTTTAACAAACCACCGCCTTCCGCTAAAATTCCTCCATGCCCACAGCGGTTTCTCAAAATAGTTTTGAATGCAACCTCTTTAGTATTTGTTGCATCTGAAGATAATACTTCGGTAACATTATCAACTGTTAAATCAAATTCCATGATGCGGTTACATAACCAATCATGGTCATCACAGAGAGTGGTTTTCCAAACGTCCGCAACGATGGGGTCTAATTCGTTGATATGCACCCTACCGCTGAGTTTTTCTGCTGCAGTTGTTAAACCAACAATTCCTCCCCCTCCGAAGGGCTCTACAAGAATTTCTGGTAACTTACTCTTGTCGCCCAACCACAACCTCAGATAAGGCACAAACCACGTCTTTCCACCTGGATAACGAAAGACGCTAAGTTGTGGGACAGAGGAAACATTAACTGGATATCGGAAATGATCCATCAAATTAAGTCCTCCAGACTCACGCTTCTATTCAGATTGACACTCTCGCCGTCAAGGCATTCATCGAGTTTGGTTTGGAGCAACTTCATGAATTCTTTGATATCACCAGGTTTGGCAATGGTAATTTGATTGATGCTCTCGTTAAACTTAGTAAATACCTTCCTGTGAGGGACAAGAGAATACTTGTTAAGAGAGGCATTCATTTCCAAATCATATACCATCCAGCATATCTCCGCATCAGACGGATCGACTTCTGCTAAGGAGGGCAGAGTCTCGAAAAAAGGTCTATCAAGAGCAACAGCACTCTTCTTTCCCCATGAGTGGAGAATTCCACCCTTAAACAGCAATTGTGGAGCTAATCGCTTACGTGACGATGAAAGGAAATCGGCACGGGGGAAATTCTTTTCCTTTGACCAATCAAGGTTTGAATACTTAAGAGGGTCACTCATATATCGAGCGAATGGGTTTCGAATATTACCAGAAATATATACTGCCTGAATCTCAAGCGACCCGAAATCAATAAGTTTTCCTCTTTCATCGTATGAGACGATCACGACATCGATATTTCCAGCGGATACACCATGAGCATCCTTCAGTCTAACTTCTTTTAGGGTTGTCCATCTTGTTCCCGATTCAAAAAAGAATTTCGCTGCATCCTCAGCAATCACCCAATTTTCCCTAAATCGTACAGGGCAGGTAATTACTGCGTCTTCACCGCTGCGGATACTACAGACTCCCAACGGATCATTTGCTCGGTCTTTAGTGCAGTTTGGAATACCATTGCCAAACGGACAAATATTATTATTTCGCAGTCTCTCAGCATCAGGAGAGTGATTATCGGTTGGGTACCCAAACACCTCAAGAAGCGGATTCGCCATGACGGAAATGGAGTTGAAGGCATCCTACTATGAATTGACATATCATGCCCGCCTCAGAAAATAGATTCTACCATTCCTGAAACAGTTAAAACTATCGAATAATCAATATTTCCTTGATAAAGGGAGGGTGAGGGATGTTAGACATGAAGACCTTTTCACCTGTAGAAATGTGGGATACCATCTGGGGAGGCATAATGACCCCTATTAATGGAAGTCACCGAAATTGCAATTGCAGATATCAAAGTGAGATTTCGACTCCGAGATCCTGATGAAGAAAAGGTTTCTGAAATTATGGAATCTATATCTCAGATTGGGTTATTGAATCCGATAACGCTGGACACTCACCATCACCTGGTTGCTGGATTTCATAGACTACTTGCTTACAAGAGTCTTAAGAAAAAAACAATTCCTGCAATCATCAAGGATGTCGATAATAAGTATGGTGAGCTCTGCGAAATTGATGAAAACCTCAAGAGGGCAGAATTGTCTCTGGGCAACCAGTCTCGACACATTGCTCGCAGAGAAGAGTTAATGAGGGAATTAGGTTTAACATATCAACAAGGAGACAACAGGCATACAATTAAGGATGGAAAAATATCAGTTGAAGAGATGGCAAAGGGAGTCGGAATGTCAAAGAGGTCATACCAGCACAGGAAGCAGTTGATGCGTATCAACGAAGAGTTGATGGACTTGCTGATAAACGCTGGGAAGGATGACTCTCTTACTGACTTGGTAAGACTCTCGGCAGAGACAGAAGAGATGCAATGGAAGATTGGCAACCTACTCATCACAGGTAAATGCCGAACGTGGAAGATGGCATTCTTCAATGCCAAGTTGGTTGATTTCAGATTGAAGTCAAAACCAAAGGTTGATTTCGATGTGAAAGAACGGTGGGGAGAGTTTCCGAAGAGCATCATGAAATTCCAAAAAGTCAATGATGACTTGAGGAAGATTGTTAGTCTGGTTAATCATGATGATGAGTTGCGTCTGACTAAAGGCAGTCTTCGTTTTGGGGAGACTCCAATCAGATTGCATTCAATGAATCCCGATCAAGCATTGTTTTCTCTGGACTACTACACAGAGGAAGGAGACTTGATTGCCGATCCTTTTCAGGGAAGAGGGACAACTGCAATTACATCCCTCTACCTGCAAAGGAAGTTTGTTGGATGGGATATTAATCCTGCCACCTTTGAGAAGACACAGGAAGTCATTCGCAACCATACCGATGCAACTAAAGAGGATTGGAATATGTACAAGGGATGCGGTTGTGAAATGAAGGAATTGGAAGGTGAGGAGAACGTGTTGGATGGTGTTTTCACAAGTCCTCCTTACTACGGCAAAGCAGAGGCATATACGGATGACTCAAGGGACTTATGCAACATGGGTGTCGATGCCTTTAATGAAAGAATCGACTTACTCTTCAGTAACTTATCCAGACTCATCAAGAAGAGCTCGTATAAAGACAAAATCATCAAACCAATCATCATGGTGATTGGTGCCCAGAGGTTTGGTGATAAGGGAATCATTGATATGGACTATCACTTTCAAGACATTGCCAAGAGTCATCGATTGGTACTGTGGGACAAGCAATACATCGAGATTCATTGCCCACAGGTATGGACATCATTTGGACGCAATGCCCAGATGAAGTTTGTCCAGAAGAATTACGAGAGTCAATTGGTATGGGTGAAATTCTGATTCAACCTTGAGGGAATTTCTAAATCCCCAAAATCTTTTTATTGAGAGGACAAACACTCTCGAATTTGGTTGCCTCTGTAGGTTAATAGTATCTACAATTTTTAGATTCACTCCAATCCCTGCCATTGGTTGGTTGATTGGAGTTTGTCTATCTTCTGCTGCCTCTTCGATCGTTTGTGGGCATCCTTCATTCTCTGCTTAAGAGACTTGATGCCACCACCATAGAGAGTCCTCTCTTTCTGCTTCTCTACCAACCTGTCATCCATTCCCGAAATAGAACTGTTGTCTCTGGGATTGTTGATGGCAGGACGGGAGTCTATGAATTGCTTGAATTGCTTGTAGGACTTCATTGTTTCCTCCTACTTAAGAGTCTTGTAATCGGATTCCACCTTCGACTCCAACCATTTCTCTGGTTTCAATCGTTTCTTTTTGCATACCTCCAGCAGCATTGCAATCACAACCTTGTCCCTGTAATTCGAGAATGGGTTATTCATCGTTGTCTCCTTCCTCTGCGAAAACTTCTTCTATTTCAATTGAAAGCAACTTTGACTTGAGATAATCCAATTGATTCATCAGGTATGAAGTTTGATGCATCACCTGACACTCTGAATCTTCAATAACATCCTCAAGCATGGACTCCATATATTGAATCTTGCGATTTAGCAACTTCTTGCTGTCCATCTCAATGCGTGAATACCTTCGACAAGTCAGGAAGACGATTCTCTTCCATCTGCTTTTTCTTCAATTCAGAATCTCGTCTTACCAGTCTGCGAAGGTACTGTGATCGTGAATGACAGAGATCCAGATGGGAATTTCTGTCCATCTCATCAATCAGACTTAATTCATGAAACGGGATGCTGAAGCATAGGCATTTGCCATATTCATCCTTCCCGTATCTGGTTTGAGTTGTTGCTGTATCTGCGTACATTTATCTGTCTGTGCTGTATGGGTAAAACTTCCGAATCACACAAGAGTGAGTTGCCTCTGTCTTATGTAGGAATGCATTCTTCTGATAAAGGAGTCATCAAGGTAATTACTGCTTTTGGTGTCAATCACATACTCATGTGGAATGTTGTGATGCCTCTGCTTTGTGCAGTATGTAAGCAACCCATCGATGTTGTAGATGACTCTGACATCTAATCCTTTGGAACCGTTAGGGGTGGATGCATGAAATCCTTTAATCACCTTCTTTATCAATTGGATTTTCATTTCATCTGTCGGCAATGAGCCCGTAAGACAACCGAAGTAGATACATGAATCATGCTTCTCATCTAACTCCTGCATGAACGTTGCCATTTGAGGTGATGGATTCAACCAGATGGATTCA
>Ga0194117_10004354_pt1 | contig 13554 bp, 9 predicted proteins | sample TA2MahsurfametaG_FD_160579 | JGI IMG/M metagenome (GOLD analysis project Ga0194117, IMG submission 160579) | Freshwater microbial communities from Lake Tanganyika, Tanzania - TA2015009 Mahale N1 surface | ecosystem: Environmental > Aquatic > Freshwater > Lake | place: Tanzania: Lake Tanganyika...
GCCCTAATTGTAGAAGCTGTAAAAATACAAAAGCTGTCAACTTATCGCGAAAAATCTATCCAAAAAGTGAAAATGAAACATTAGATCCAAAAACTGCAAGAGCTGCTCCACCTGAAAGCTGATTCAGTCCAGCAATGCTCATCGCTATTGAGAATCTGATTTTATAGAATTGGCTTTATTCTGAAAAGAAGGATGCAGATTCCTCTTTTTAATCTTAAGGAGTTAATCTTTTAGCTTGTTTGTATTCTTAAATGTTGGTATTCAGATAGATTGTATCGAGGTAATGTTGCATAATTTAGAATTATTGATTTTTTATCAAATCTTAGAGCGCTTCATATCTACATAATTATAACTATTACGGGAAGTAGTTGTGAAGATAATGATTTCTAATTAAAGCTGCAATTATAGGAATTCCGACTATAAATTTCCACCAAAAAGAAATACCAGGAGTAAGAGCTAAACAATTTAGAAATTGATCTTAGTCTAAAATTAGACATTCCTGAGGCAAAACGAGGTAACCGACCCAAAATCCTGCCAAAAAGCCGAAAACAATAAAAAATTGGTTGAGAGTGCCTGCAGGTGCACCCATTGATCCAGGTAGTATTGAGGTCAAAAATGTTGGAATAAGGATGGTGTTGATGCCAGTTACAAATCCAAATAGTGCTCGGGAAATTATTTGAATATCAAGTGAAAGACTGATCATGCCAACCATACTCGCAATAATTGTTAATGCATCAGTTATTTTGAAAAGAAGTAACCAACCATTTTTTTTGAAATACTGATAAAACACAATACCTAAGTTAATAAGAATCTCTACCTAGTAAATTGAAACATCCAAAGATTATATTCAAACTGGTCATTATTTCGTTGATTTTTTCCTAAGAGGCGTAGATTTATTGTTGGATAAGCGCTTTTAGATTGCCATAAGATGTCAATTCATAGCCAAAGACGAATGAGCCCATGCAGAGCGTTATGGCGTACGAATAGACCACAAATTGATCCCGAATCTTCATTATTAACTTTTATTAAAAATACTCAAAATTTAATAAGTGTCCTAACTTCAAATATTTTAAGTTTCCAACTCAACCCAGTCCGATTTTTTTGAGGTTCTAAAAGAACTTTATTTTGAAGTATTGAGCCCTATTATTACAAATTGCTTAATAATTCTATTTAAAGATGATCAATATAGACACGCTTAACATCGAAAGACCTCCTTCGCTATGCCAAAGGTCATAGTTCAAGTAATGTGAAGAAAAAGGATGGAGAAAATTAGTTGTCAATATTGTTAGACCTCCTAGGACCATTTATAACGAATACGATCTTGGTAAAAATAAAAAAATGTAGGAACTTAAACCTTCTGTCTTAATAACGTTCGCTTTTGTCGCCAGGATTTGAATGTATTATACAAACAAAAAAAATTGAATGTTTCACTCTTTTAACCTTTTCAAAAAAATAATTGGGTGATTCTCTATCTACATGGAAATTCATCTTCCAAGATGTAAGCTATGGGAATCATAAGATTGATACCTCCCAAATTCTCATTAGCAGCATTTGATTTTTTAGGCTGCGGGTTAAACTAAGAAACGGATAGCATCAGTTTGGGTTACAGGTAAGCTGAACAAGTAGATTCAGTTGTAAAAATTCTTGAGTCTAAAGGATTTAGCGTGGTACTTTGGGGGAGAAGTATGGGAGCAGCAACAGCTTTGCGTTATGGCAAGGCTAAAGTAATTGTGGCTGACTCTTCATTTCAATCTTTCCGTAGCTTATGTAAACAAGTGGTAAAAAAACATTCTCCTAAATACGTTCCTAACTGCTTAATAAGTTGCTTTTTTCCTTGTGTTTTTTCTAAATTACGAAATGACGTTAAGGAACTAGGAGATTATGATATTGAGTGTTTAGATATTTTAGCTTCAGTCAGAAACATCAGTCAGGAGACTTTCCTGATTTTTATGAGTGGGGATGAAGATTTACTGATCGATAAAAAAAATTCATAGAATTTATACAACAATTTCGATGGACCCAAAAAACACCTCGAGATCTTTAAAGGGTCACACAATGGGAGGAGATCCGATGTTTTAGTCCGTAAAATAATACAAATAATTCATATGCATATTGAGGAGATATCAATTGAAAAGTAACCGATTACTAAAACAAAAATCGAGATTCATCTTGATTTATGAACTATTTTAATTATTGACATATTTCGATTAGTATTTCAAATGATCATGAGCTCAGCATACTGTAGACGTCATTCATCCAAGGATAGACATCATTGCCCCACATAAAAGTACAGTGGCCTGCATTATAGACTTTTAGGAAGGTTTTGTACTAAGGTTTTATGGAGTCCCATAGATAATTAACATCTGTTATGTCAGCTAGAAGATCTGAAACTCCTGCAAATAGTCTCATTGGAATGCGAATGTTATCCAAATGAAAAACAGGAGGATAAGGCTGTCCGTAGTGTAGATTGTTTTCCTTTGTTGATCCATAGTCATAAGCTTGGAATGTTCCATGATCAAGAGATTGTTTCCAATGTTCCATATTCATTACGCTAGTACCTGCTGGATCATGGCCTACTAAAACGTCATATCTCTCATAATTATCTACAGAAGCATCACCATCCATGATTTGTGTCATAATGTCTCCGCAAATTTTGGAAAAAGTTGAGCAAAACACAATTCCTACATCAGTTGTAAACCAACCAAAACCTGGCATAAACTCATTTATTCCTCTCAAATGGAACCATTAGATGACAGGTGACTTATCTAACAAAGTGAGAACATGAGACTTGGCGTTTTTAACGTAGGCAACAGGTCCAAATCCAAAATACTTGTCTATGAGACTTTCTACAACTGAATTTCTTTTGCTTAAAGCAATATGCATTTGAATAGTTCCTTGACTGTGGCCAATATAGTGAGGTTTTTGGTTCGTTATTTTGTTTACGTAGGTGAATAGTGTTGGAAGGTCGTAATCTGCCATATGTTGGAAAGTAAATTACCAAAATTATTTGCCTTTGTCGGGATTGTATTTAGTATGGTTTCTAGAATGTTTGTTGCCTCTGCTATTGCCAAACCAAACATCATATCCTTTGTTGGCAAGCATAAAACCTGGGGCCTTATCTTCGTCATTGATGATCCAAGTATCAGAACAATCAAGGAGCCCGTGTTGTAAAATGATGGGTTTTAGGCCCTAGCGTATGGTAGAGCCTTTCTTTTGTATCCTAAAAACAGTGAGTATATATCCATCTTCTGTGACGACAGTGTGTTTCTAAACTGGATACTTGAAGAATTTGCAGTAGTCAGTAAAGTATAGTTTGGCTTAAGCATGAGCGCAGAAAGTTGTGACTAAAAGTAAAGACAAAGTGACAATTATTTTGAGGGACATTTAATAATATTATGGTAGATAATATTAAAGCTCGTTTTATAGTGTAATTATAAATAAACAAAAATCTACTAAAACTTTAGAGTTTTCTTCCAAAATATTATGAAGATATTATCTGATAAAGTAAAAACAGGTTCATATTTGCTAGCTAAGTAGAGGTGGCCGAGCGGTCTAAGGCGCTAGATTCAGGCTCTAGTCCGAAAGGGCGCGGGTTCAAATCCCGCCCTCTACATTTTTAGAAAATTACTACATTTGATCAAAGCCAATAGTTAAACAAAGAAAGCATATGATAGTTATGTTTGGCTTGGATATTTAAAATAAATATTATTAAAAAGGTCAAATATCCAGATCTGCTTCAGCTAGAAATGGATGGAACAAGGCTTCGTGAGCTTTAATTCTTTATGCTGGATTCTTACGAATAAGTTTCTCTATGAACTCTTTTGCTTTTTAAGACATGTTTTAAGGATATATTATGTTTTCTGTCTCAACATTAAGTATTTTTTTCATTGTTTATTTTCGGCTTATGTGATAAAAGGGAGCTTTCCCTGTCATTAACTAATAAGTCATAACTCCTAAGCACCATAAATCTACAGTCATATCGTACTAGACGCCTTCTAAGATCTCAGGTGCTACGTAGTCGAAAGTCCCACAATAAGTTTTCCTTCTTTAATTGCACATAGCAGCCCACCCAAAATCACAGAGTTTATAAACATTCTGAATAATATATGATTTACGTTAGAAACAACTATGTTTTCAGGCTTGATATCACGATGTGCTATTCCTAAATCGTGTAAATACTCTATTGACTCTGTGATCTGTTTCATTATAACTGCAGTTTCTTGTTCTGAAATTGTGCCTCTTTTTAATCTTTGGTAAAGTGTACCACCATCCATGTACTATAAAACTATGTAAAGATGAGTTTTATCGTCAAAAAAACCATACATACCTAAGACATTTCTGTGGTTGAGACAAATCTGAAGACGTATCTCAAGAGCAAGTTGCTAAACCATCATATGAGATTTGATCATTGCTTTTGGTATCTTTTTGAGAGCAAAGATTCCACCTGTTCTCTTGTGCCTAACAATGTTTACTGAGCCGAATTTGCCTTATCCCAGCTTCTTCCCGAGTTAAAATTCATCAAGTTGACTTTTTATTTTTAGTGTAAATTCTGCTTTAGCTTTTCCTTTATGAATGATGGGTGAATCTTTATCTGAACTTACTATAGGAATGAGAGGATAGGAACGAATAGACGATTAATATTGTATTTTGCTGACTTGGGGAGTGTGATAATGGTTACTTTATTCTTTATTCTTTTTTTTGAATTTGAGTTCCTCAATCTACTTTTCGTAATCTAGATCTATATAGCTAGGTGATTTAGGAAGTATATTTTTTAGGTAATTAGTTTCTTCCTTATTAGAATAAGTTTTATTTTTGCGTATTTCTTCAAGAATCTTTTTATTTTTCTTCATTTTTACATTTAGCTTCTAATACTCCTTTAAATTACTTGAATGATCTAAAAAATTTGTGCCTGATCTACTCTAGTTAAAAGGTCTTGTGATCTCGCTCGTTGTGTAATGATGGTGCCCTCTTTTGCTTGAACCCTTATGATCAGGTTTATAATATACCTACTGGGAGTTTATCGAGGTATCAGAAATTAAGTGTTAACTATAAACTTTGTTTGCTTTCGCACCTATTGTTTGCCTTAGAAATTCATTTAGTTTTAAGGGTTTTTATTACTATTTCTATGGCAATGTATTCTTGAAAAAACGATCTGCAATCTTATAATTAATGGTTTGCCTTAAAGCTGAAGTCTCTTCTGATAGTTTTTTTAGATGTTCAAGTTACTTAAAGGTGGGGACATACTGTTGTGGGGAGCGAAATCCGGCATCTTGCTGAAGCTGCACTGACTCAAAAAGGGCAGTGGATGGTGTAGAACTGGAAGCTTGTGTAGAGAGTTTGCCTCCGAAATTTTTGTTTCTGGGAGAATAAGCATATCTATCCTTCATGGTAAACGTAAATTATATGGTGGCCTCAAAAACGACTCTTTATAAACTTATTATATGACCTAAATCAAAGTACTTTATGAGTTGGAAGAATAGTTCGAAAAAAAACAACACTGAGTTAGCAATATGACTATTGTATATGTATTGGAGCCAAATTATAAATTTTAGATGATAAACACGACCTACAAAAAAATAGAAATACAAAAACTATTGGATCTCCATCAGCAGATTGAAGGCGAACTCAGTGAAATCGAGGCTAAAATTGATCAAAAATAGAATTAATACTTTTCAGGCACTTGGAATGACGGCAACTATGCAACTGGCTGGCATCGACTTGAACCTGCTCAGACTAAAATACTTCTAGAAGTGGGACCTAAAGATAAAAAATTTTCATTAAGTAGTGTTTATAGTCGTGCCAGCTTGAATTTGGGAAGCATAGACAATCGCAAACTCTCAGTTTTCTAAAAAAATAGATTCACAAAGAAGTAATTTTTGTTTGATTTAGAAAGAAAACTAAGAAATGTAAACTAAGAGGGAAGATATATAAACGTAGACGTCCGAAAAAAGTAAAAAAATGATAGATTTATTTCATGTAAAGTAAATACTACTTTAAAAGTCTAAAAGCATTAAAAAAAAAAGGAAATCAATTTAAGATCGAATCCAAAATTTAGAAAAGAAAAGGTATTTAGGATTTGTTAAAAAACAAGTTCATTAGTTTTTAGTCTTGCACGAAAGTTGCTTTCGTGGCAATTGAAATAAAGTTGAATTGGGTATTTCAATCAACTCCTTGGACATTGAAGTTTATGAAAGACACTCAGATCTAGTTCAAATAATATGTACTGCTTTTAATTTTGGTTTCTTAAGACGTTTTATCTTTTTTCTTTTTTATTTTTAGTATTCACGAATTCGGCCAATTCCTAAATAAATTTCGTAGCTTAGGATTCGGCTATTCTTTTCAAGTGTATGGGGTGATTTATATGCTTTATTCTTGAAGAAGTACTGTAAAGTAATTGGTAAAAGTTTCTCTGCAGACAAGACAATATTTAGAATTAGGTTCAGGTTTGATAAGATTTGGCTTTCTATTGTACTAACTGTTTGCTTTAGCTCTGATATCTTTCTTTTTCATCGTTTGAGTCTCAAATAGCATCTTAAAGTCACACTCTCGCATCGATACTTCTTACTGAATCAAGTAGACATATACTTTAACATTACTTTCCACAAAAGCAGGAGTGTAAGGATTGTGGTCATTATTGAAGCTTACAATTGATGAGTGTGACTGTGGAGTACTGAATTAGAAAGAAAAAACATGCTGGGATAAAAGATTAGTTGAGTGTTCGGAACAGGTAAATATTGACTTTCAGGTTGGTTAAGACGACGTAGTTGGAAAGAGAGAGGAGAGGGTTTTTATGAAAACGATTTACTGATTTTTCTAGCACTCTACTCCTCCATACTCAATTATTACAAACAAACAGGAGTCAATGACCGAGATCCTTACTCAAATCAACTTTATAAAATATCAAAATATAGCGAGGTAAGACTTTTATCAAGGATTACGTTACTAAAGACTACAAAACAAAAATAGACTAGAAAAGTATTATAGAGAAATGTAAAAGAGTTTTGTTATCTTGTCTTGTAGTTCATAAAATTCATCTGGATTCAAAAAAAGGTTGGAATAGTAATTGAAGGAGAGAAAGCAGTAGTTTCATTAGAGAACTATTGTACTGTTTACTTTTTTTAAAAAAATTACTTCAATTTTTTATCCTTCAATATAGAATGAGACATTAAGATGAATGGTAATTTTCAAATCAACAAAGCCATTCAAAAGAATATCTTTCTTTTTAATCAAAAACTTCTCTGTATAATATTATAATAACCTTATAAGTGTGGTTGACTGATGCAGGTCATTAGAAATCTTTACATCAAAGACTGGGTGAGAATTCCAGTAAAATTTGTGATTTCATGGATTGCACTCAAAATTGTTTATGACTACTATAGCTATCGAGTGGCATATGCGATGCGAGGTGCGAATCCTCGTTGTGTATCAATCTAATAAATAAGTTATCTTTTGATTTGCAATGTCCAGTCGTGCCTCAACTTCCTCAACCTTACATTCATTATAGAAATTACAAGGAATACATGGTGATTGTTTCTTAATTTAGTAGATAAAGGCATACAATGATGTTAGTAACAGGTTAGTAAAAGCTTGGTGTGAAGAGATTGATAAGAGATTTCTTTTTTCTGATCAACCTAGCAGAGAAAATGTGAACTCAATTGACCGTTTATTTATGAGAGCAAAATAGCATACATCGGCGTAAGTCAGTCAATTTTACTTCTTATCAGACCTCGTACATATGTGATTAATATGAGGCCAAAAAGTAAGGTTCGATGCCTTCTGGAGTTTTCCAAGAGATCCGAAAAAATAGACAATAATAAGTGGAGATCGAATAAATTCTAGTGCCTAAACTTTGATTAGTTTTAATAAAATATATAAAGATAATTAATAAATCTAGTTGTTTTTTCCAGGGTGAAATAAGTGAGACACTTGAAGATGAGATTATTGTGAGTAATAAAATTAGTTTTACATAATATTTATATCATGTAGTAGGGGGTAAGACTAGTTGATTTGATCAATCCTTTACTTAAAATACTCAAAGATCGCGAGGAACTCTACTTCTAACTACTTACCTTTGTCAACAAGAACATTGACTCTTCTTCAATAGACCTCGACCACACCACAATCATCAACAGGTTCCTGCCTCCCCTCAGAGCCGCCCATCAAACCCTCCTCAGTCGTGAGAAGTAGTTGTTGGGTTCGTTGAGTGAGGTGTCTGAGGAGGGTAAGGTGGCAAAGGGGGCTTCAAAGTATTGGTGGTGCGATTCAGAGAGATGATACGTTTTTCTTCGCGAGTAATGTAGTTGCTTGAGGCTTCAATAAACAGAGTTCGTAAAGGTATTTTTGACTAAAATGGTCGATCAGATCGAGAATATGTAAGATTCAAAGTAAATTTACACAGAATCCTTAAAAAATAACCTTTTGATCTTTCCGAATTCGCAGAATCATTAGTAAATTATGTAACGGGTAAATTTCAACGGCAACTTGGAAAAGTTTAGAAGTATTTGTAAAAAACCTGGGAAGGATAAGATATCTTATTGCGTCAACTGTATATGAAAGGTAGTGATTTGGAAGGATCGTCATCGCCTTAGTAAAAGACTGAAAAAAAATAAAAAAAAGAGCCACCGACTCTTAAAAAACAGCAACTGAAGCTAAACATTGAGTCAAATGCAAATCAGTAAGACGAAAAAAAAGTTCGACGACCTTTAAAGTCCTCTCTAAAGCGAAAGTAGAAGCCAACAGTGAGAAAAAAAGCCAAATAGTCTCCAAGGCCATAATAATCTGAATAATAATAGCCTCGAAAAATTTTAAACAAGTAACAGACGGCAAACAAGTTGTTAAAGTTCTATGGTTTACTTTAATTGAGCCGAAAGGAATTTCTGTAAGACTACATGTTTTAGTAGATCGAACAGCAAAAGCATAAAAATGAACTAATGAATAAACTGTTAGAAAGAAACAAAGTTATTAATTCACAGATTAATACTTACATTAGAAAGAGTGCATCACATATTGCAGTTCCTCTTATCATCATGCCACCTCCAAGTAAGAGCAGTGGAGATTAAAAAAATTAAAAGAATTAATCACAAATCACAAAGTTGACTGGGAGAGCTAGCTTTGTGATCACGAGGAGAAAAGGTAGTTTTCATGCAGAAACTTCTGTTTTATAACCACATTCGGACCGTCCCCCAGAATTTTTTTACGAAGACAATGCTATTAAAAATCTTCTTCCAACTAGAAAGAAATCGTCTCAAAGCCATCAAAAGCCTCACTAAAAGAGTCGTAAATTGTATATAGTAAAACAGCCGATGGTATTTGAGGATTAAATGATTCCACAGGCTCAAGTAACTAAAACACAGTGGTTACAAGCACCTCTCTCTTTGAAAAAGGACAAGAGGAATTAGAATGTGCGTTTGAAGAGGAAGCACAATCCTACTCCTTTATAAAATGCAGATTTATCTCAAAATTTTAGATACCCTTCTTGATTTTTTGATATTTACTAATTTTTATGTGACTTAAGATGAAATTATTAAAATCAGGAACGGTAAGTCAGTTTGGGTGATTCTTACTGATTAAAGAAACTTTCAAGTTCTCTTTCACTCAGATTCTATGTTATACCGTGCCTTTGCAATATTCTTGTGTATTTTTGACGCTGCTTCAATAGCAGATACTTATACATCTCTTCTGGATTGAAAGTGGGAGTTTGGTGGAGAATTGAAGGAGTATTTTTAGCAAACGAAAAATTTTAGATTTCGTTTGCTTGAAAATTAAATAGTTGCTGTACAACTTTATGTTTTTTCATGAGTTTTGGTTTTCTTTTGAATTACAGTTCGTTATCTGGACGAGGCACATCATAGAAAGGTGGTATGTGTTTCAATAGCTCTTGATTATGGCTCTTCCGATGTCCTGAAATATAGGATTTCATATTAACTGTTAAGTATATTTAGCATACATAAATGACAGTATGTAAAATGTAAAATCATACAATACTACCACACTTTCCTACTGCTGAAATCAAACAAAATAAAAAACGAGTATTTTTAATTATCTTCATATGATAGCGTCCCCATTGATTGTTATTTATTATGAGTTAAAGATTAGTTGTATTTAATGAGTTCATGCCCATTTGAATCGTGAGAAAATAGGGTCATTGTTTGCCACTACTCGACCATCATCGAACACAAACCTGTCATTGCTTGCATCGTAATGGGGAACATTCACAATTTTAGCTCTTCTGAGGTGATACTGCAGCTCAGTCATAAGTTTAATCTGTTTAGTTGATGATTTACTTGTTTGTTTTTGTTATGACATTCCATAAAGTTGTCTGATTCTTTCTTGCAATCTGTTTGAGGGTAGAGTTTGGTGTGATAGCAATTTTCCGCCTCGCGCATGAAAAAGTAGCAGGGATTGACATCTCCATCGACTCCGAGTTCGGGATAGGACATATTGATCGTAAAATAATATAATGATGAAACACCTCAGTTGAGAATATATGATATAAAAGCATTGATACAGTTGATTTGATATAAGTGCTAAGTGTTGGTCAAAAGTCAATTTACTTATAATACATAAATTGTAGAGATGTAAGCAAGAAATTTTAAAGAGGTGGAGTCAGTTGCGTTTCCTGACAGCATTACTTCAATTGATAGTGCCAAAGACTTCATCGCAATCGGTTGTCTAGATGATAGTCTACACATTTTGTAAAGATATAGTTATGAAGAGCCAATGATCTTGGAGACTTTAAGAAAGAGCCATTAAAATCACATTCTGGAAATGCGATGGGGATCATTGACATATCGTTTAATAATTAATCGACTTTGCTGGCAGCAAGTTGCATGGACTCCACAATCCGGCTTTTTGATGTTCAGGCTGGAAAATTAGAGGCAACCAATATCGAGTGTGATGTGATGATGAACTGGAAAGTAGAGTTTGTAGATGGAAAAATTGTGACGGGAGGAGACTTTGGAACCATTACATCTTTCGATGCTACTTCTAAGGAAAAAAACAAGGATACTAAAGTAGGCGATGTCTTTTTAACATCGATTGCTAAGCCAGTATAAAAAAGTTATTTTGCTGCAGGTAACACAAATGGAGATGTATTCATTCAAAATTTTGTAGGAGAAAAGATACATGTTGTCACATTTAAAGCCCATCACAAATTAGTGAGAGAATTAACTTTTGTTGACTCAGATACTAAGCTTTTAACTGCAAGCGATGATGCCACTATCAAAATACTGGATATCCCTAGCTAGAAAGTAGTACATAATTTTGAAGGACATAAATTGTCTGTGAGTTCAGTAGATGTTGACCAAGCTGATCCTAGATTGTTTTATACTACTTCTTTTGATAAGACAGTGAAATGTTGGGATCTTCGTGACAAATCCTGTATTGCTACTATCCAAGCTGATAGTCCTCTATGGGATTGTAAATCTGTTGGCAAAAATGTGTTGGTAGGAGGAGAAAGTGGCAAGTTGAATGTGTATACTTTAGGTTGATAAGTGATATATATGGCACAAAATCACAGCAATTTAAAGTGTTTAGTCAATGGATCGATTTGGCTCTAAGCTGCAGGTCCAAAGGCACCTAATATTAGAATTTCCTTTTAAACTGTCGGCTACACATCCATTTTTTCGACCTTTGCTTATATTGCGTTTTCTTCTTTGTTCTATATTTTGTCTTCTTTTACTTACTTTTTTTATGTTTTCTGCTTTTTTGAGGGAGGTGGTGCTTTCTAAAATTTTAGATTGCTTGGCAGCTAATAAACAAGCACATAATTTATGTTTGCGGCTTTTGCTTTTTCAGCCAATTAGAGTAGCTATTTGTCTGTTGGTGATTTGACTACGATTTTTCTCTGCCCTCCCTAAGTCCACTCATAAAACGCCATCTCTTTATTTTAATCGATTTCTATATGACTTTATATCTGTTTATAAGCCCTGAGGGCTGCAGTAGCTGTAAGTTCTGCAATTTTATGTAGGACTAATTTGAGATCCATCCTGACCACAAAAATCATTTTGTAGTCCTACTATTAATCCTCGAAATCTTCAGATTCGTTTTTCATGTCGGCCCACTCACCATTATTTTTGTTACTTCCATTGAGTAGGTAATTTACAACTTCTTATTTATTTTTGTATATCGATAGAGCCTAAGAGACTTTGGGCTAAGTGAATCCCATTTCATAGAGTTCCTTAGCGAGGGTTTATGATTGCGTATTTTCTGTTGGTATCTGGTTGGGATTCTGCTCTCCCTCCATTGACAATTATAGCTATATTACAAGTTGTTAGTGATACAATATTAAAGGATAAAACATCAAGAATCTGGATCTTACATCCCTTGTAATACAACTTCCTTATATTGCTATAACGATGAAATTATGCTCTAGCGGATGAAGTTTTTCTAGTGTGGCTTTAGCGAATAGATTCGTCCCACACTTTAGACGAGTTCGTCTAGACTATCGGATTATCTTATTTTTATTGGAATTTACATACGTCCCAAGCTAAATTTCACCTCAAACAACTCAGGTTTCTCCTACTTAGCAGGTCTTGAGTGGAATTTCGGAGCAACTCCTTGAGTGAGTCTGTTAGGCACTGGCTTGAGCTATTTGATGATTCGATACTATAAATTTTATTTTAGCTATGTCTTTTTCTGATATCCTTGTTTCATACGGTCGATAGCTCTATTGAAACCCTTTATCTATTTGACTGGCTATTTGAGACATTTAGTTGTACGGTTAATCTGAGGTTTGAAAGTACAGCTACCGAGTTCAGCTTTAACGCGCTATTCCTCTATTTGCTGTTTCATCTGCTCTCTCGTGCGATATTTACTGCAATCGTAGAGTCTGTTTACTAATCTTTTCTCATCGTCAACAGTTAAAGTTTATGCTTCAGTGAAAAAGTTGACTTCTCGGGCAGGTGTATTATAGTTGTTTATTGAGTATACTTAACTTCTTTTGGAGTTCATTCTACCTATACTGCTGCTTCTATCGAGTGTGGATTTGGCTGATTTTTTTGTATAGGATTTCTCCAATCTGAGTCTACTTTTAGAATGTCTCGAACTTTTAGGATCAAAAGAATTACGAATGGTGGGTATGTGAGAGTTGTTCTAAGCTTACAGATTTTCTTTGTTTGATCCGAAACTGCCCTAATTTTTTGTCTTAATAATGCTAATATCATTGAGTTGAGGTGAATTGCGATTGTTAATGAATAATCTATCCCAGGTCTGCACTAGTTCGGCGATTTACTATTTCTATCCAAAAATCTCCTCTATGATCTCTATCCTATCTTTTTGTTAGTTGCATAATAGCATTATAAGTTCCTTGAACTCTCTCATTTCGATTTGTTCATGCCCAATGATGTGCCATAGAAAATAAATCAATCTGCATTCCCATATCTCTCTTTCATCTCCTTACCATCCTGATTTTTCATTTTTTCTGCTCTCCATCAACTACACTATCTGCTCTACGTTTTTGATATCTTCGACAAGTCCGAGTGATCTAAGGATGGGTATGCTGTTTTCTAAAGTAACTGCCTGGTTATTAGGAAGTTCGACTAGGGCATGCAGGGG
>Ga0194117_10004359_pt1 | contig 13538 bp, 10 predicted proteins | sample TA2MahsurfametaG_FD_160579 | JGI IMG/M metagenome (GOLD analysis project Ga0194117, IMG submission 160579) | Freshwater microbial communities from Lake Tanganyika, Tanzania - TA2015009 Mahale N1 surface | ecosystem: Environmental > Aquatic > Freshwater > Lake | place: Tanzania: Lake Tanganyika...
CGGCTGTAGAGGTTGGAGGTATAGGGCTCAAAACATTCGTTGTTGCCGAGAATTTGACTGGTGGACGCCGTAGGCATTGGGGCAAGCAGGAGGCTGTTTCGCACGCCATGTTGAGCTACTTTGGCTTTGAGCTCGGTCCAATTCCAACGTGGACCGGGTTGCACGTTCCACATGTCGAATTGGAATATCCCTTGGGATACCGGCGATCCCGGGTAGGTTTCGTAAGGACCAAGTTCGCTCGCTAATTCCATGGAGGCCGTCATGGCCCCGAAATAAATGGTCTCAAAAATTTCTTTATTGAGTTGTGCGGCCTGGGGTGAATCAAAGGGGTAGCGCATCAAAATAAAGGCATCGGCCAAACCCTGAATTCCGATTCCGATAGGCCTATGCCGAAAGTTGGACTTTTGGGCCTCGGGAACCGGATAATAGTTCACGTCAATGATTTGATTCAGATTTCGGGTGATGGTTTTGGTGATTTCGAAAAGCCTTTGGTGATCGAAACTCAAGTCTGCTTGGACAAACCTAGGGAGGGCAATGGAGGCCAGGTTGCACACCGCGATCTCTTCAGGGGAGGTATATTCCACGATTTCGGTGCAGAGGTTACTGGACCGAATGGTGCCTAGGTTTTGCTGATTGCTCTTGCGGTTGCATGCGTCTTTGTAGAGCATGTACGGGGTTCCGGTTTCAATTTGGGATTCCAAGATGGCGAACCAGAGGTCTTGGGCTTTGATGGTTTTGCGGGCTCTTTCTTCTTGCTCGTAACGGAGGTAGAGTTTCTCAAAGTCATCACCCCAGGTATCGTGCAATCCGGGAGCTTCGTTCGGGCAGAACAAGGACCATTCCGCGTTTTCTTCAACGCGTTTCATGAACAAATCCGGAATCCACAGGGCATAGAACAAATCCCTGGCCCTTAGTTCTTCTTTGCCATGGTTTTTCTTGAGTTCAAGGAAATCGAAAATATCCGCATGCCAGGGTTCGAGGTAGATGGCAAAAGATCCTTTGCGCTTTCCGCCCCCTTGGTCCACATAGCGAGCGGTATCGTTGAAGACCCTCAGCATAGGTACAATCCCGTTGGAGGTTCCGTTGGTTCCTTTGATGTATGAACCGGTGGCGCGCAGGTTGTGGATGCTTAAACCGATGCCGCCAGCACTCTGGGAGATTTTGGCGGTTTGTTTGAGGGTATTGTAGATGCCGTCAATAGAATCTTCCTGCAGCGTGAGGAGGAAGCAGCTTGAAAGTTGAGGTTTAGGCGTACCTGCATTGAAAAGGGTGGGGGTCGCGTGGGTGAACCAGCGTTCGCTGAGCAGTTCGTAGGTTTCTAGAACAGAGGCGATATTCTCTTTGTGGATCCCTACGGAAACCCTCATCAACATATGCTGCGGTCTTTCGACGACTTTGCCATCGATTTTGAGGAGGTAAGAGCGCTCCAAAGTCTTGAAACCAAAATAATCGTATTCAAAATCACGCGAATAGATGATGGCAGAATCCAAAGCCTCGGCATGGCTTTCAATGACTTCCATGACATCGTCGGCGATCAAGGCGGCCGGTGCTGAGGTGACGGGATCGATATAACGATGAAGATCCCGCATGGTTTCGCTAAATGACTTCTTGGTCTCCTTATGCAAATTGGAAATGGCTATTCTCGCGGCCAATACCGCATAGTCCGGATGGGCAGCGGTTAATGCCGCCGCGGTTTCTGCGGCCAAGTCGTCTAATTGCACCGTGCTGACCCCGTCGTACAAACCGTTGATGACCTTCTTGGCCACTTCAACAGGCTGAACGTGCCGAGGATCCAACCCGTAGCAAAGTCGTTCAATACGGGTCGTGATTTTGTCGAATTTGACTTCTTCGCTGCGACCGTCGCGTTTGATGACTTGCATGGGCTGATGATTTGGAGGTGAAGAGGGCGATCGGTGGGGGTAAGGAAAAGAGCGATGGGTTGCCTGGGTGGTAGGGTGTCAGGTGCTTTTAGAAATCAGCATCCGTGATGAAACCGCTTTGACCACGCTCTGCGGAGACTCCTGCTTTCTGGTATTCACCGACGCGTCTTTCGAAGAAGTTGGTTTTGCCTTCCATCGAAATGAGCTCCATGAAGTCAAAAGGATTGGTGGCGTTGTAGAGTTTGGGCAATTCCAAGGCTCCCAGGAGGTGATCGGCCACGTATTCGATGTATTGGCACATGAGTTCTGCATTCATGCCGATAAGCCGAACGGGCAAGGCATCTGTGACAAATTCCTTTTCGATGGCGACTGCATCAGCGATGATTTGGTGAATATGGGCCGCATCCAGGCGATTGTCCAGATGTTTGGTGTAGAGCAACGCGGCAAAATCACGATGCAACCCCTCGTCCCGGCTAATGAGTTCGTTCGAAAAACTAAGACCGGGCATGAGTCCCCGCTTCTTGAGCCAGAAAATGCTGCAAAAGGAGCCGGAGAAGAAAATTCCTTCCACGGCCGCAAAGGCAATGAGGCGCTCGGCGAAACTGCCTTGGCTGATCCAACGCAGGGCCCAATCCGCTTTCTTGCGGACGCAGTCCATATGGTCAATGGCGTGAAAGAGGTAGTTTTTCTCGGCGGCATCTTTAATGTAGGTATCAATAAGCAGGGAATAGGTCTCGGAGTGGATGTTCTCGATCATGATCTGGTACCCGTAGAAACACCTGGCTTCGGGGTACTGGACCTCGTTGAGGAAATTGATGGCCAAATTCTCGTTGACAATCCCGTCACTTGCCGCGAAGAAGGCGAGAACATGCTTGATGAAATGCTTTTCGTCGGCATTAAGCTTGTGCTCCCAGTCGCTCAGGTCCTGAGCCAGGTCAATTTCTTCGGCAGTCCAGAAGCTGGCCTCAGATTTCTTGTAAAAAGACCAGATATCGCTATGCTGGATAGGGAAGAGGACAAAGCGGTCTTTATTCTCAACGAGAATGGGTTCGGTCATGAGCTGAAATTAAGTTGTCTAAGCCAAGAAAACCGGACCACAGGGACCGGTTTTTTGACTTCTCAAAAATTGAGAATTTTTGGCCGCAATTATTCACAAAGTGCGTGAGTTTTTACACAAAGTTAAAGAAAGCCGAGAACGCTTCCCAAAGGGCAAGTCCTGAAATTTTCCAGGAAATATATTACCTCAAAAGTCCAATCTTGGAGCGCAAGGAGGCCTTATCCTTTGTATTTTGAGGTCGTTTTGTTCACAAAACTATACAAAGGAAACACGAACAACGTAACCCTCCCTAAGAACCCGCTAATTTTAAAGCATGAAGATCTCCAAACTCCAGGATAGATCCTTCCTCAACGAAGTTTCAAGCCCATACCCTTTTCGATATGAACGTATGCGTCTGCTTTGGATGCCATGCCTATTTATACTGTGGCTTGTTGGACATCAAGCCCAAGCCATTTCACCTTACAACGCAAGTATCCAAATCCCACCGAGCGCAGGTAAGTCTGCCAAGCCTCGCTATTCCAAGGATTTGTTATTGCTCACTCAGTGGTTCGTCGGGGATTTTGATAACACTAAACAATGCAGGGTGGATACCGGAGCCCAACCCGTTGAAAGCCATGTGGTGAAAATTTGGGAAAATTATTTCACCGACGCAGTTTGGATTTACGAAGAATTTCAATCCCCACCCGGCCAGGTGACCTCTCAGCGAATCTACAAGTTTATGGACTATACGGCTGGGCGCTTTGAGTCCAAGGTGTACACTTTGGAGAATTTCTCTGAATTGGCGGGTGAATACAAGAATCTCAAGCCCCTCGAGCAATTTACCCCGGAGAATTTAGAAGACCATCCCTATTGTGTCGTGTATTGGACTCGCAAAGGCGAAACCAGGTTTGCCGGCTCCACCGTAGGCACGGATTGCCATTTGTTACGAGGACGATATAAATATGTAACCAACCAAATCGATGTCTATCCCACCAGGGTTTCAAGAATCCAAAAGGTCTTTGGCTGGGAAAATGAACAAGTAAGTGGACCGAAGGCTGACGAGAAAGGTTCGGAGCTGCGTCGCATCGTTCCTCCCAAACCCAAAAAAGTCAAACCCGTCAAAAAGCCTACCGCCAAGAAGGGTGTAAAATCAAGTTCTGTCAAAAAGGCCTCCGCCAAGAAAGGCAGCAACGCCAAAGGGAAGAGCAAAAAGAGCAAGACCCAAGAAACAACACCCGAGGAGAATTCTGAGACGCTGAATCCTGCGGTGAAAGAAACAGGTGATGCTACCGCCCCAAAGAAAAGTTTCTGGGACCGATTCAAACGCCAAAAGCCTCAGGAAACGGAAGTGGAAGGGGAGCCCAAAGGCGAATAGCGTTGTCCCAGCATGCGGTGAATTCTGTAAAATAACACAAAATGCAGCAGGGCCGCAAATTCTAGGCCCACGATGTACCATGGCCATTCCCCAATCAGGAAGGGATTGTCGATTTGGGGTCGCCTTGCGATGTACATGTAATTGGAACCAAGGGCATAGTTCAAAAGACCAATAATCGGCAGGACGAGTTGGGTAATTCCAAGAACGCGTAGCCAGCTCCAGGGCCTGGGCACCATGCCTATGCGCAATGTGGCATAAAGGCCGGAAACCAAAATGCCGGCGTGGCTCACCGTATACTCTACATGGTTGTACAGTGAATTGCCGTCGTCCAATTCAGGGGTCAAGAAGGAGTGCAAAGCCCCGGCTCCCCAGAACAACAGGAGTTCGTAGGTCAGTTGATGTCCTTTCCATAGGGTAATGGCGGCCCAAATGACCGAGAAGGAACACATTTGCAAAGGCAGGCTGTAGGCTGCTGACCATTCGCCGCTCATCAGGAGGATAACTTGTCGAAGCAGCATATTGAGGATTAGAAGGATGGCCATCCCCTTGCCGAAACGATGTATCCTGTCCTTATCCCAACGACGACTGATCCATAGGATGCCGGATACGATCAACAGCATGCCAAGGTTGAGGCCTATCCAAGAAGGGGATCCCAGAGGGACCGCATAATGAGGGGTCATGACCTGTAGGAACGATTGGTCACGAAAGTTAACCATGCGAGGAAGATAAATGACCCTGAAACCAGCAAAGGCGCTCGAATATCCATGGCCACAATGAAGCCTCCGATCAGCGGTGGCAGCAACTGTGCAAAAGAATTCACCGATTGATTGATACCCAAAATTTCTCCTTGCATAGAAGAATCCGCTTTGTTGGATATCAAAGAAAGCAAATTGGGGGAACTAAAACCCTGTCCAAGGCTAACCAAGGGCAAGACTGCGAAGAGCAATACCGATTGGTCAGGCAACAAAATCCCCATTACCGCCAAGCCCATCAGCAAAAGGCTTACCCTGAGTATGGGAGCAGGGGATATTCGAGCCGAAACCGGCCTAAGCAGCAATCCTTGCGTCAAAGCAATCCAAAGGCCCAGGTATCCGAACAGGGTTCCAATATCGCCCTGACCATAGTCAAATCGTTTGATCAAATAAACCTGTATGAACTGCGTGAAAAAATTGAAACCGAAGACCATCAGGAAAGAAACTGCAAACAGCCCCCTAAGTTCCGGTCTGCCAAAAGCCTTGGCAATCTGCCGCATACCACTTGCAGGATGCAAGGGACTCATGCGGGGGGTGACCAGGGTTTCGGTAAAATACCGTTGAAGCACCCACAGGTTAATAGCACTCAGCAGAGCGGCCGTCCAGAACGGGGTATCGTAACCCAATGCGGGGTGCCAGGATGAGTCGGATAAGAGCCCCCCAAAAAAGGGCCCTAATACAAAACCAATTCCAAAGGCAGCCCCCACCATTCCGAAATTTCGACTTTTGTGTTCAGCGCTGCTCAAGTCCGCAATCGCAGAGAAGGTGACTGCCAGATTCCCCGAACAAAAGCCCAGCATCAACCTCCCCATAAAGAGCAAGGGCAACGATGCTTGAACAATCCCCATTCCAAAAATCAAGTACGACAACAAAGTCCCGGCCACAGTGTACCGAAGGATGGGTTTGCGGCCATGCCGATCCGAAAGAGCGCCCAACAAACTGGAACCCACAAATTGAGCCAGACTAAAGGAAGCCAACAGAAAACCAATCATCATGGTTCGGTCCGCAAAGGTGGACTCTGCGCTCATGAAGGGCAATTTTGGATCGAGGAGCAAAGGGGTCACCACCGGGATAATTAACCCGATTCCCAGCATGTCAATCAGGGTAGTCAAGAAGATGACCCTGAGGAGAGATTTGTTTTTATTCATTCAGGAGTTTGGCGATGCAGGTCTCGCCGCCCCGTACGTTCTGTCCAATTTGAACTTGGGGTACTGCATTCAAGGGGAGGAACAGGTCCACCCGGCTACCGAATTTAATAAATCCAAATTCCTCGCCTTGTCGCACCTTGTCACCGTTGAGGATATACCAACGAATTCTGCGGGCTAATGCCCCAGCAATTTGCCGGAACAAAACCTCATGGCCCTGGGGAGTCCGCACGACGACCGTAGTCCTTTCGTTCAGGGTGGATGATTTGGGGTGCCAAGCCACCAAATAATCCCCGGGATGGTATTTGAAAAATGCAACCTCACCGCTGACCGGATTCCGATTGACATGGACGTTGAAGGGGGACATGAAAATGGAAATCTGTAAACGTTCTCCTTGGAAATATTCCGGTTCGAAGACCTTTTCGATGATCACGACTTTGCCATCGGCGGCTGCAATCACACCGTCCTCCTGAAGGACCGAATGCCGTGAGGGATTCCGAAAAAACTGCAGAACCAAGACTACAATGATCAGCAATAAACCGTAGGCGAGCCAGGCATCCCAAGAGGCTGAATCCAACCATCGATGCACCGCCCATGCGGCAATACCGGAACCCGCCAGAGTCCATGCGATAATGGTATAGCCCTCGCGGTGAAACATTTTGTAAAAAATATTAAATGCCCCCCCTGAGCTGGGTTACCTGAGCCACTTTATCGATGGCTACGACGTAAGCAGCGATACGCATGGAGCAGCCGTGTTGCAGGCTGGTTTGGTATACTTGTTCGAAAGCTTCTTTCATGTTCCGGTCTGCCCGACGGTTGACCCGCTCCTCGGTCCAGAAATACCCCATCCTGTTCTGCACCCACTCAAAATAGGAAACGGTCACGCCGCCTGCATTGGCCAGGATATCCGGGACAACCATGACCCCTTTGTCATTCAGGGTTTGGTCCGCGCTGGCAGCGATGGGACCGTTGGCGCCTTCGACAATCAATTTCGCTTGGATATTGGCTGCGTTGTGCGCGGTGATTTGGTCTTCCATGGCTGCGGGAATCAAGACATCCAACGGAAGTTCCAACAAGGCCTCGTTGGTAATCGGCTCGGCACCGGTGAATCCGGTAAGCTGATTCCCATGAGCGGCACTGTAGGCAAGGGCCTCTTTGATATTGATACCATCGGCGTTGTAATAGCCCCCGGTGATATCCGAAATGGCAAGGACTTTGAGGCCTTGTTGTTCCATCAATTTGGCCGAAATGGATCCCACATTGCCAAAGCCTTGCACCGCACAAGTGGATTTGAACGGATTCAATCCCATTTTGAGCATGGCAGAACGGGCTGCCACCATCACGCCACGACCTGTAGCTTCGACACGGCCCTTGGAGCCGCCCATGACCAGGGGTTTACCGGTCACCACCGATGGGGAAGAATAGCCGACCAAACGGGAATACTGGTCCATAATCCAAGCCATTTCGCGTGGTCCAGTGCCCATATCCGGCGCAGGGATATCCTTTTCAGGACCAAAAACATCGATCATAGCCCGGGTATAGGCCCTTGTGAGGCGCTCCAATTCACCGGCGGACATGGAACGAGGGTCGCATTTGATGCCCCCTTTGCCACCACCAAATGGAATATTCGAAACCGCACATTTCCAAGTCATCCAAGCGGCAAGGGCCTTGACCTCATCCAAATCGACATCCAAGGAGTAACGAATCCCACCCTTGGCAGGACCAAGGTTGATGTTATGAACCACTCGAATTCCCTCAAAAATCTGAATGCTTCCGTTGTCCATCGAAACGGGGAGGTTCACGATGACCTGCTTGGCAGGGGATTTGAGCACATTGTAGAGACCTTGGTCCAAATTGAGAATTTTGGCCGCCACATCAAAGCGGGACATCATGGACTCGAATGGATTCTCGTGAGCAGGGATGAGGGTGGATTCCGGGTTCATAAAAGGATTTGAAGATGGAAGGACAAGGTTGCGAGGAGAAGGCCAAAAATAAGAACTGAAATCCCGAGTGGAGGCCAATTCAGGAGAATCATCGCCCTAAACCGACCCACAAACCCAAGAGGGCTGCAAGGGCCAACAGGGAGTCAAAGCGATCCAACCAGCCTCCGTGTCCAGGTATCCATGAGCCGCTGTCTTTAACCCCGGCATTGCGTTTGAGGGCAGATTGCATCAGATCACCAGCAATTCCGACAGGCCCAGCCAACAAGGAGAACCAACCCCATCCCATGGTAGGGTCGATCCCAAAAATCAGGGGGTACAGGACCCAGCCGGCCAGGATGCACAATGCCCAGCCACCCAGGCTGCCCTCCAGGGTCTTGGAGGGAGAAATTCTGGAATGCAGGGGATGCCTCCCCCAGCGTTTGCCAACCAGAAGGGCCCCACTATCCAACAACCACAAAAGCCCAAAGATGGCCATGAAAACCTCCGGTCCTTCCATCCCGCCCAGCAAACTCGTCTCTTGGGTCACCAAGTCCCGGAATATGACCAAAGGGAACACTGCATAAAAGAGCAACGCGATCGCCAAGGCAATTTCCCGTCCCCAGTGGCGAGGTCCTTGGCGCATGAGTTGGGCATGGAGGACCCACCATCCCGGCACAAAGGCCATGCTTGCCCAGACCCAACCGCAAGGCATAGTGGGAAACAGCGCCACAATTCCCAAACCCGCTAAGCCCGCGATTCCTGCCCCGCTTTGCCATGCCCCTAAGCTGCCCGGCCAGCGAAGGCGCAAATAAATCTCCCAACACGCACCCCCTGCCACCAAGGCCATCAAAGCATGCATGGCCCAGTGTCCAGCCCACCAGATCCCCAGGATGGCGACACCAATGCCCAAGGCACTCCATGTTCTGGCTTTGGATCGGGCAGGTCGAGGTGCAATCATGCTTGATCCTTGTTGATCCGGGAAAAGGTTTTGCGGTAATGAACGAGGCCGGCGATTGCTAATCCCATCAAAATCAAGGCGATATACCAAGGAAATGGGTTATCCTCCCATCGAAAGGTGGTTTCGGATAAAACCTGGCTGTTGCGCATGTCCCACCAATTCAACTTGTAGGCCAAGAAAGATAACAAATTGTTACAGAAATGACCCATTATCGCCGGCCAAACAGACCCTGACCATAACACCAGGTAACCAAAGAGCGCCCCCAGCAAACATCGCGGTACGAAACCAAGCCATTGCCCGTGTATCGCCGAGAACAAGAGGGCCGAAACCCAAACCCCTGCATGCGGATTGCGAAGCTGCTGCTGTATAAGCGGTTGCAGCGACCCTCTGAACACTAGTTCTTCGCCGAAGGCCGGTAACAACGCCAACACCACCACGCCAATCAGCCCGTAAAGAATGCCATCCGGTTTCATCAATACCGTCAAGAGCTGTTGAGAACTTTGCTCAGTGGCTTGCCAATCCAGGGATACCCTCTTGATCGCGGGGTAGGCCTCTGCAAGCCTAGAATAGGGTAAACCTTGGTTAAGGTGGAAGAGGTTGTACACCATGGGTAGGCAGAGTATGGTGAGGGCCATACCTCCCAACCATGCAGAAACGCCAAATCCGAAACGGGCCTGCAAGAGTTCCCTGTGGTTTTCCTGCAAGAGTTCCCTGTGGTTTTGGAAGAACCACCAACCGGGCAAAACAAAAAAGCCCAAGGTGCTCAAACCTTGAACCAGCAAAAGAGCTATTGCCGTGCGATTCAATTCGGTTTCAACGTGCCCTTTTTCGATGTTTTCCATCAATTCGGCCACGTTTAGATCAAACAAAGCAGGAAGCAAGGCCATGGCCAAATAACTGAAGACCAATCCGGTCATCAGACACACCATAACCAGGGTCAACAGGGGTCTTATCGTCATCCTTCTCCAAATGTAAAATCAAGAGGCGTCTTCAAGGCTTCTTACCTTTGTGTCGTTATGGAGATCCCCACAGCCCCATCAATCACGACCGGAGTTCGCATTGGCTCCTTGGATTTAGGGGACTTTCCCTTGTTGCTGGCTCCAATGGAGGATGTCAGCGATCCCCCATTCCGGGCCGTCTGTAAACAAGGAGGGGCCGACTTGATGTACACCGAATTCATTTCCTCGGAGGGCTTGGTCCGAGATGCTGTCAAGAGCCGACAGAAGTTGGACATCTACCAGCATGAGCGTCCCATGGGGATACAGATCTTTGGAGGAGAATTGGAGCCCATGTTGGGCGCAGTGGACAAGGTTGCGGAGGTGTCCCCCGATATCATTGACCTCAACTTTGGCTGCCCTGTCAAAAATGTGGTTTGCAAAGATGCGGGTTCAGGAATGTTACGGAACCTACCCAAGCTTATCCAGATTACCGCCGAACTTGTCAAGCGAAGCCCCATGCCCTTGACGGTCAAAACCCGTCTGGGTTGGGACGAACAGTCCAAACATATCGTTCACCTTGCCGAAGCTCTTCAAGATGTGGGCGTTGCAGCCATCGCCGTGCACGGCCGCACCAGGGTTCAGATGTACAAGGGCTCCGCGGATTGGACCCTGATTGGGGAAGTCAAAAACAACCCGCGCATGCACATTCCTGTTTTTGGGAACGGGGATATTGACAGCCCCATGAAGGCCGCGCAATACCGCGAGCGCTACGGAGTGGATGGTATCATGATCGGCAGGGCAGCGATAGGATACCCATGGATTTTTCGAGAAATCAAAGCTTATCTGCATAGCGGTGATGTCCATGCACCACCTACGGTCGAAGAGCGCCTGGCTGCATGCAGCGAACACTTGGAGCGATCCCTTGAATGGAAGGGGCCCAAATTAGGCCTCCTGGAAATGAGAAGGCATTATGCTCCTTATTTCAAAGGCTTCGAAAACATCAAGGAAATCCGCAGTCGCCTGGTTCAATCCATGGAGCCCGATGAAGTTTGGGGCCTCTTGGAACAAATCAGGTCGCAATACGCAACAAGCGTCCCGGCTTAGTGCTTGATGAAGCGTAGCGTCCGGCTGAAACGACCGTCGTTCACCTGGAGGTGATACATGCCGGGCTCCAAGCCAGCCACGCCAATCTGCAACGGCGCAATACCGTCCAAAACTTCGTGGCCCTGCGATATCAAACGGCCGGACAGATCCGCAATGCTGTAACGCACGTTGCCAACACGGTAGGCGGCCCTAACCAAAACATTCAGGCGGTCGGAAACCGGATTGGGGAAGGCCCTTAATTCCAAAGTGTTTTGTTCGAGAGAACGTACCGAAGAGGAAGGAATGCTGGTTATGGCCGAAACGGCAGGAACCCTGTCTGGCCCGAAGCCGTTGGGATTCCAGGTGCTGCTGTAAACCGGGCTGATGTACTGCTGGTAAATATTGCTAGTCAAGGTATAGTCCACATTCGGATCCACGTTCGTGAAAACGGTGGTTTGGGTTCCAGAATAATATGCAGAGAACAAGTACACCGTGGAGTCACGCAAGACCACCCCCGGGGTATTGTTGATGATGTCGGTAATTAGGACCGAGCGCTGGGAATTGCTGCCCAAGGTATCGCCGTAGGTGTAGATACCGTCACCAAGGTCCACAATTTCACCGGCATCAATCAGGCCGTCTGAATTCAAATCCTGCCATTCGCTCACCTTACCGAGGATGGATTCTCCGAAGAGATTGGACCCGGGATTGGTCACAAAGGAGAAACGAATGGAATCCACCTTGAGGCGCGATCCCTTGTTGGCATAATACCAAATCCCGAAATCGTAGGGGCCTGAAGTGGCATCCGATGGTCGGACACCGCCCGAATACAACATGTTACGAAGGGAGTCCAAGCGAACTTTGGAGATGATGTTTGAATTAATCACAAATCCTTGATTGACAATATTGTCCGCAGGAAATTGGTCCGTCGTTCCGGAGGGCATGGAAATCGTGTACGCAATGTTATAATTTCCTGTGCCGTAAGCCGAAGGGTCAAAATCTAGAGTGCGCAGAGTGTCCGTGGAATCGCTGGGTAAGGCCAAAATGGAAGCATTTTGATTGTAAACGGTGTTGGTCAATCCTGCAGGATTGGTGAAATCAATTTTCACGTTGAGCCCAACATTGCTTTGCGCGTTTTGGCCATAATTTTTGATTGCTGCCCCAAGCTTGAAAATATATTCGCCTGCATTCAAGGCCTGGCTGCTGGGGATGCTGAACTCGGTTGGGCGAATCACCGAGCCGTTACCAATCCCTACGTCGTTCAAGAAAAATCCTGTCTTATCCCCCATGAACACCACGACAGAGTCCCCATCGTTCATCCTTTGGCGAATGAGCGCACCGTCCGAGTTGGAAACCAACATGACCGGGATACGAACATTGGCCCCCGCACCTCCAGCGCCCATGTTCAGAACGCCTGCACTGTGGTTGATGATGATGCATCCAACGGCGCCTGCCCTTTGGGCAGCCAAGGCCTTGACCCCAAACTCACAAGAGCCTCGGTAAAGGACGCAGATTTTACCTGCCACCGCCGACGCATTGATCAGCGTGGTGTCGCAAGCCAAGGAATCTCCGCCAGCATTGGACGAAAAACCACGCACCAACGGGGCCTGCACCTGGATCGTATCGTAGCTGTAGCCCCAACCTTGGGCAGCGTCTCCGGGACCGTAAGTGTAAGGGCCAGCAATCGACGATGGCTGCGATACAAAAAGGATGACCTGGCCCATGGCCACCGAAGACATGGCCGAAATGGAGCAAACAAGTAGAGCTGTAACCAGCAGGCGATGGAAAGACTTGGAAAAGTTCATAATGTGACAGATTAAATTTTAATTACACGAATTTAGTTTAAGAATTAGTGAATGTGTCTGTTTTAGCGACGCTTGTTGATCAAGGTAATTCCCCCAACGATGGCAAGCAAGCCGGTCAGGTGATAAACATTCAAGGTTTCCCCATCCCAATAAGCCCAAAGCAAGGCGACCACCGGCATCATGTAGGTGGTTGTGGAGGCAAAGAGGGGACCTGCCAGCTGAATCAAGTAATTGAAAGCCACCAAACTGAACGCCGAATTGACCAGGGAGAGAAAAAAAAGCAGGTACAGGGCATTCCATGCGCCCTCTTGTTGCATCGGCGTGACCAGATCACCCCACCACCACAGGGTCAACAGCGCGGGAATGGAGGCGATGACCAAAGGGAGGGAGGCTGTGAGCCAAGGGGTTATCCCCTTGAGCCGATGTCCCACCGTGTTCACCGAAATGCCGTAAAAAAAAGTCGCCAAAACAAGCAGCAGTGCGAGGTTGGGATTGGAGGCGCTTTGAATTCGATGCTGGGAGAGAATGAGCAGGACCGCCCCCACGAGCCCTAAGAACAAACCCAACATCTGGCTTTTCTGGGTACTTTTTCCAAAAAAAGCCCAGCCCACCACCAGAGTGAACATCGGTGTGAGGGCATTGAGTAC
>Ga0194117_10004372_pt1 | contig 13517 bp, 4 predicted proteins | sample TA2MahsurfametaG_FD_160579 | JGI IMG/M metagenome (GOLD analysis project Ga0194117, IMG submission 160579) | Freshwater microbial communities from Lake Tanganyika, Tanzania - TA2015009 Mahale N1 surface | ecosystem: Environmental > Aquatic > Freshwater > Lake | place: Tanzania: Lake Tanganyika...
TGCGAGTTTGAAGTTCCAGCTGAACTCTTCTTCATCAGGATTAAACTCGAATTCCCGCACTTAGAATGTCATATGTTGTTTATAATATATACAACTCATTTCAAATGCCTCAAAAAAATATTTTTGAACACTTTAAAGAAAAATTTAGATTTAAGTATATTGGCATTAAACTCTTAGAAAGAGTTTTATAATTCACTTGTAATATTGTCTTAGAATATACTGCTTATAATTCTAAAAATAAATGGGTGGTCTACAGTCTGTTTTAAAGAAAAAAGGATAAGATAAAAAAGAATCTAACCCGAATCCTTCCCATGAAGTAAACAAGTAAAGTGTTGAACAAATACCTTTGGCATAATAAAACATAAAAAATTCAGATAAAAAACAGCAAATTTTGAGGATAGTTAAGGGTTAAATAGGTCCGGAACACCTTACTAAAGAGGAGTGCATCAAAATGATCCATACCATCTAAAACAGAATGGAGCGTAAAGATATTCAATCGGATATATACTCTTAAAAATAGTATACTTCTTTGCAGACTCCTTAAAAAGAATTTAAGCTGACAGAGGCTCAGCAACAAATTTTAGACGCAGCTTGGAGATAAAAAGATAAAGTACCAAATGCAGGCAAGCTTGGCTGGGATCTCAATAAAAATGCAGTAAAATCGAATAAGGATTATGTATGGAAGGCATAGGAAAACAAGACAGGAGTTCATTACTATTACGATGCTGTTAAAATTGAAGAAAAAAAGGCTGATAAGAAATGATTTAAGATGGTAAATGTTTGTTATTTTTGAACAATCAATATCATTTTACAAACTGTTCTTTTTTTTCATCCTGGGGTGGAGTTCTTCTCAATTTTGGTTTTGACTCAAAAGCTTTTACATCTTCTTAGGCAGCAACGAAATTGTTTTTCTTCAAATAGGTATTTTCACGCTGTAGGCTTCCTTGATTGTTAGCTAGAACATTTCTATTTGAGATCTTTCTCTCATGTTCTTAATTTTTCTTCTCAGCTTTTAATTATTAGTTCAACTGTTTGAGTACTTACTCTCTTGATTTCTTTTGAGGTGGAGATTTTATCCCTTAAATAGACTTATAATCTGCTATATTTGATGAATTTTTATTTGTTTCATAAGGGAGTGTTTGTTTCCTATAAGTATTCGTGACTTTTTAGACTGAACTGCTCTTTTTGATACGATATTCAGGCTTTTAAGCCAATTTCCTATCTTGGGCTGTTTTTTTGTCAGTTGCTTCATTGCTTATTTAGCTAGGTTTAGTAAAAACTCGATTAGCTCTTTTTGACTAAACTGAATCTTGCTCGAAACTGTGCACTTTGGGTTTCTGATATTCTTGAATGAATTATACTCTATCAACTTGAGCAGAAACAATATTCTTTTGTTAATTTTGTTTAAAGTTGGGAGATTTGTAGGTATAGTACTACTTTTGTTCCTAAATTTTATTTTTATTTTTAGGATTATAAATCTCGACAGCTTCTTTTTTCTTTTTTATTTATGGTAAATGCACTAACTTCTGCTTTTAAGGATTGGTTAACTGTTTGGGAGCCTGCTTATCCTTAGCTTCATTTTGTTGGGCTTGATTTTTCTTCTAGTGGGCATTCATTATTTTGATAATCTATTCAAGTTGCTACATAAAAGTATTTTTACCTTATCGGCCTATTTGTTACGTAAGGCATATTTGGATGCTAACATCTCGTGCCCTTTGATATATTCCTATAAATCTTGGAGCTCATCTTCGTTTCTTATGAAATTCTATTACTCCAATTCAGAATCTATACTCTTTTCGTCGTCTAATTAAGTTGGGTCAATAGTTTTTCCTGGTTGGAAAGAATGTAGTTTGGATTGGATTATTTTCAACTGTTACTTATTCGATCTTCTATCTTCCTAGATCATATCGCTGATAAATGTTGGTAGGTTGGCTTCATGAGCAAGTTTCCATAGATTTTTTCGACCTAACAAAGCATACATGATGGCGCCTATCAAATTTCTATTGCTGTCATTGGATTATCTAAATGCTTAGGAAAGATAATAGAAGATGTTGATTTGATTTTAGAAAGAAGTTAAACCTTCTTCAGTTGCTGTTGCATTGAGTAAAATCGTAGTGATGGATTAAAGTAATTAATGATTGGCCGAAATATCAGGCATTTGTAAGAGATTAACGCAGATATCGACTATTTTTAGATTTATGAGTTCCGTAAAAATATCCTTGTTATGCCAGATATTGAGCAAAATCTAAAGGATTAGGTCGAGACATTGGAGGTTATTTGATTTTATAGTTTAGGAAATAAGATCTATCACTTATTTATAAAGTCCACCATTACGGAAAAGTACTCTCCTACCATACGAATCTTAGCTTATAAAAAGGAATATTTCCAAAACATTGTAAGTTAAGGCAGGATTAAACATTAAAAGCTATATGTCTCCATTGACTATGCCCAGTACATCATTCACTATTAAGCCAATTATAGTCTGTCTTCTCACTTCTTTATTTTTAGATTTTATTATCCTCCAAGATAAGCCTTGAAGTACTGATATTTTCTGGGCATCAGTCATTTTTTTGAAATCTCTAATCAAAGCTATGTAGTTAGTTGGGATGAACTCGTCAAGAGTTACGAAAGTTGTGAGATTTCTTTGACTTACGTTAGGTGTGACACTTGCAGCGGAGTAAGATATTTAGTTTGCTGAAGGTTTATCAAAAACAGAGATATCTTGTGATTGATTGAGTAGTTAATCTAGTTCCTTCTTTACGATTTTTTAAAACTTCTCAGTTCTCTTCTTTATCCTTTGATAACGCCTATCATGAATTAAGTTTGAATTTGTACGAGCTATAAGGTCCACCAAAACTTTGGCATTGTTGGTTAGTTATCTAGTAATCTGGAACCATTTGTTTTGAGATTACATTAAATGAGAGTTAAAAGATTCAATGAGAGCTTGATTGTTTCTTTACAGTTCGTGGTATTTGCGTTTAAAGGCTTAGACTTAATCGAACAAATTTTTATTCTTAGCTTCTAACTCCTTCAAGTTGCTATTTAATATAGCCTATGAACTTTGAAATTATGGACTTTTCCTGGAATCATAATCTCCTATAACTACACATTCCCTCATTCTTTTCTCTTACTATTGCAGGAAAAATATTAATTTCTCACTCAGATTGTTTATCCATTCTTTTTTGAATAAACTTTTGTAAGAGGGATGCTCAAGTGGTTTTTTTACATATGAAAGAGCATAGAATTATAGAAACTCATTTGTTTTGGCAAGGTCTGCACCTTTAGTTTACAAGAATTATCTAAACGCTATGATTTATTCTTAGGGGATACTACCTTTGGGTTTGATTGAAGGATGAATGTTGTAGATAAGAAAATATACTCTAATGTAAAACTCAAGTTTTTCTTCTGTTCTCAAAAGTGCAAAGAGCTGTAGAAACTCCCTACGTTTTCCTTTGTTGAAATTACTAAGTAGTTATTCTTTAAAACTGCGGGGTGAAATCTGGTGATATAGATAGGCTGACTCAAACCTCCCATTTAAAATCAAATGCTCTAACATGTATATTATTATACAAGCTATTAAACACTTTTCAAGAGAATCTAATTACTATTGATGATTCACTTAATGGCTCTTAATGATATAGATGGCCTTGTGTAAAAAAAGAATTATGGGATAGAAATTGCTTTAAAATAAATTCATTACTTACATTAATACTTTTATTCAGTTTAGATACACATTTAGTTTTCTATTCTCTTATAACATCAAAAATATTTTCTTTTTCTTTTTTTGAGAAAATACTTATCTAAGATTTTGCCATCAATATTTAAGAAGTACTTTAGAACTTTCAAACCCAAAAATTTACTGTATTTTATATTCTAAAACATAACTCGAGTTTACTCGTCTTAGAATATTTTATTTAGTAAGCTTTTTTAGATCCTTTTGATGTCATTTAACACATATGTTCGTTTGGCAACTTGTTGAGATGACTGACTCAACAACTCATATAAACTGATCAATTCAAGAGTTATTAAAGGTATACTCTACATAGAACTAATATCGTAATCAAGTATATGAATGTTTCTAAAGTGAATGGATTTTGAATCCATTATAAGCAAGTTAAAATTTTGATTGGAGGATAAATAGCCAATCAAATTTTTATATTATAATATCTTGGTTTGTACAGAATAAATTCCATTAAGCGCCAAGTTTTTTAATAGTATTTAAATGGCTAGAACTAAACAAACAGCAAGAAAGTCAACTGCCCAAAAGGTTCCCAGAAAGCAACTCGTTGCTCAAAAAATCGCCAGAAAGAGCGCTCCAGTCACCACCGGAGTTAAGAAGCCCCACCGCTTCAAACCCGGAACAGTTGCCCTCAGATAAATCAGAAAATATCAAAAGTCAACTGATCTCCTCATCAGAAAACTCCCCTTCCAAAGACTCGTCAGAGAAATTGCTCACGAGTTCAAGCAAGAGCTCAGATTCCAAAGCTCAGCTGTTTTGGCCCTTCAAGAAGCTGCTGAGGCTTACCTCGTCTCCCTCTTCGAAGACACCAACTTGTGCGCTATCCACGCCAAGAGAGTCACCATCATGACCAGAGATCTCCAACTCGCCAAGAGAATTAGAGGAGACAGATTCTGATCTAGTTAATCCTATTTGCATCTTACTTTTTATTTTAATATTTAACAAAAAGACTTTTAAAAGCTAAAAGAAGTTAGATTTCTATTACCTCTTTAAAGATTGAAAAGTAAAAGATATCAAAATCACAATTATTTGCATTTGTCTCTAAACTGTCTAAAGATTTAGGCCTATATTTGATGATGCTGTTTGCTTAGTATTTTTGGTAAGTGACCTCCCTCTTTCATCAAACTCGCAGATCGATCTTTTGGTCTCATTAAACTTGTTGATCTCTCTTTTAATTTTGAAAACTATGTAGTCATTCTGGAAGAATTTTAAATATTTGTTTTCATTCTACGCTGAAAGCTTTGTTTGGAAGGAAGTTATGTGTATCTATTTTCGTTTTCTTCTTGATTATGCATTACAAAACTATGAAGAGAATGATTTTAAATGCTGATCTTGCCAGTTTTGGGAGGAAGAGACTAATTAAATTAAGTCACAATCCTGTTTTTTTTATGATTCGTATCTTTCAGTTTGTGTTTACTGACTATTTCCAAATCCGCAACATTTTATGTTTTAAATCTTTATCTAAGACTTTCTTTGACTTTTTTAAGCATGACTGTCTTTGGATTTATTATAACATCCTAAAAATTAGGCTCCATTTTTTCTTTTTTCTTTATAGGAGTGCCATCAACAACTATTTTGATTCCTGAATGCTTAATCTAAATCTAATTTATAATTTCTTCTTTACTGTTTGTTTGAAATAATTTTTGTTTATACTCCTCTTATTGACTTGATCTTAACTTCGAAAATTAGCTTCTATCTCTATCTCTACTTCTATTTAATATCTATATATTAGTAGCTTTCTAATTAGACCTTCTCGAACTTGATTGAATCTACTTCAAAGGTTCTATAGGCCTAACTTCTAGGTTGTTGCTTTCGAATTCTTTTTTCTGAGTTTATTTTCTTTTAGAAAAGTTTCCTTAGTAATCATACACTATTTATTCGTCTTTACCTAAAATACATACAGGTTTTGGTTTTATCTTTGGTTTCCCTGCTTTTGCCGCTTTATCTTCTTCTATTTTCAGATTCCTCAGATGCTCTACATAAAAATCTTGTTGTGCCTTGACTTAACTCTACTTTAATAAAACTTACAACTTCGAGAGAAAAGCTTACTTAATTTTATGCCTGGAAGGTTTGGGTTAGTTATCTTCCTTTATTGTAGACCTTTTTGTATATCTTCCTGAAGAAAATTTTATCGAAACTTTATCTTTATTTTAAGAGATGGTCTTCGATTTCTCATAAATTCCTGCATTCATGAAATTGTCTTCGGGTATTTGCTTCGGCTATTACTCTAATTTTGTTAAGCTATGTTATGGTTTTTAGAAGATATTTTTCAAGTTAGAATTGAAAATTTTTTGCTGAGACTGAACTATAAAATTGGGTTGATTGCGTTTTGCAAAGTGATTAATTTTGATTATCTATTAAGCCTTATCGACTATGAAGTTGAGTATTGAGTTTGCTATATTTATAGTTTCGATAAACTTGTTGTGTCTTGACATAAATTATAAAATTATTTTTTATAAATTCTGTATATTATAAATGTTTGACGACGAAAGATAATTTAACTACTTCGATTACTAAACTCTTTACAAAGATTTCTGCTTCATGAAACCTTTTGTCTTGCGATTAAATGCGAGGAGTAGCTCAACTATGTGCTACGTTGAGGAGTTAATAAAGTTTAAAAATAATAAATGTATATTAGAGGATGTAATACAAGTATAACGCTCTCTGGGTAAAGACGGCAAATTAAAGCTAACCTCTGCTCAAAATTCATTTAAGATATTTTATAGTCATAGACTACCTTAAGAGGTAGTTCTAGATCAAACCAAAAAATCGGAATAACAGTAAAATCCTTCATTAAAACAGAAGGAATAAATATCAGCATATGTTGCTAGCTATATGGATCGCAAAATTCAGAATGCTTCTTTTCAATTGGGTTTTTAACGTCGTACATAAAAAGCTTACATAAACTCCAACATAACAAATTTCATTTACAAGCACAAAAATGAATACTTTTTGTACGCTAAGATGCTATATTTCACCTAAAAAGTCAAAATGGGATTTTTATCTATCTTTGATATTGCCTCTCATAACTTGCAAACTAATAATGTAGTATTTTAGTACAATCCTAAGAACGATCATCAACTTGTTTTGAGAGGGTAAGTAAATGGTCTCAGAAATTATTCACTTAACTACAAGTATCCAAAGAGTTACTTCGATTTTTTGGCTTTTAACTACATATTTAAGGCTACTAGATCTTTGACTATGATAGCTGAAGTACTTTGAGACTGATTTAGTTAAAATACAATATAGAAAATGGTCGGCTCCAGAAAATAGAGAGTCTGATATAGAAAGTAATAGATAATCGTAAATTGAAATTATGTTTCAACAATCTCGGTGATGTAACCATGCAGATTGGAGTTCCATTAGGGTTGGGCACTAATTCTAGATTGGACTTCGGCCTTTTGGTTTCGGATATAATGAAAGGTCGAAAGATAAGTTACGGCTTCAACGTCAATATTAACTGTTGATATTATGAAAAAATAAACCTACTCCTTTCTTATTTGTTTGATTGCGAAGTTATTTATTATAAAGTAATGTTAATTTATTTGGCTTATTTATCACTTTAATAGTATTTATTTCGAAAATGTTGGCAAGAATACTCCAGAATACCTTGGGATATGAGCCTAGTTACCAACAAATATAGAAAAAATAATAACACGATCCTTAACTATTGCCATCAGCACTTGTAGGGAGAATACTATAACTGGAAATGGAATGCCAGTAAACTTCTGCTACCAGAGGGTTGATCTCTGAACTTGTGAATCTATACACCGTAAAATGAGTCTTATGTAGGCCGCAGTGGAGTATTATGAGGCTAATGGAAACCAAAAGTACGTAATTTACAAGAGGAGGATGCATCAATTTCTTAGTAAACATTCCATATAGTGTTTGTTGTAAGGCAAAAAACCTACTCTGATTGCGAGAAGATAAGTTATCGAGAGAAATAAGCAGCATGCAGTCTTTGGAGCTAAAGATGAAGTTCAACGCATCATAGACAAAACATAAAAAAAAGTATAGACTCACAAGAAGATTATTGATCAACAGTTGAGCAACCAACAAAAAAATTTAGAAAGTAGAATCCAAAGAAGAAAATCAATGAGTAATCGTTCTACAAAGACTGATAATTAAGATTTGGATGAGATGGGGCAATAACTTAAGAATTTAAGTAACTCCCTTAGCTTTAATTTTGCTATTAGCGGTCTGAAGGAAAAGAACGCGAAGAAAGTATTTTTATGATTGACATTCTAACTATTTTTAAAAACACAAATTTTCATTAATTATTTACAAGCAGTCTTATTAGCGGCAAGTTTATATATTATTAATAATTATGATGCCTTTCCGAAACATTAAGTTTGAGGAATAAAGATTAAATTAGATCGAAATCTAAATCAGATCGAAAACATCAGAAAGCGACATATCTGATTCGATTTAGCATTTTGACAGAGCTCATCAAACTAAGCTCATAGATTTATTGGATAAGACTCCTATCAAGATGATGAGAATGGAAGTCAATCTTAGTTCTGAGAGAAGGGAAAATGACTTCTATATTTATGATAAAAAAGTGACTGGAGGGTTGAAGATAACTGAGCACAGTTTAGTACTTTCTCGTAAAAAACTTGACAAAGAAGAAGTCAGAGTATAAGCAAATCCTCTTAGACTGCCAAATAAACTCATATACTTTGAATACGACTGTAAATATTGATTATTAATTCCTTTATTCTGGCAACAAATTCGATTGATTAACTTAACATTTAGACCATAAAGTATCACGAAAATTATAGCTTTGTTCACCCTTTAAGTTGTTGGAAGTGCATGAGTTCTTGGAATTCTTTTTGGCAATTTTGATATATTTTGAATTTGAAGGTCAGATAATCCATGGCATTAAGATATTTGGGTTAAACTCTTTCAAGAAGAATGCCTATAAAATGGAGTTCATCTATTGTTAATTCTTAATATGTAAGATTGAGGTAGTTTATCCAGTTTTAATAAGGTAGATTTTTCTTTGTCAACTTTTTGAAAAGAGCTTTCAGGGTTTATTATTCAGTTAAGATCGAAGGTACTATATTTGGCTATTTTTTATTGAAAATCTTCTGTTTTGGGTTTTCATCTTTGATTTTTAAATTTTATGGCTTTACATTTCTCACAATTGTATCATAGGACTTCGAACGATATGAATTCTTAGTTTTATGTTAGTATTTATTGAAAATACTAGCCTTAATTTCTTTACAAGAGTATTTCCTTCTGGAAGGTTTCTTTTAAATCTACTTGAGATTAACAGTTGCAAATATATTTGATTCTTATTTGGTTTCATTCTCTTTTTCTATTTGTGTTAAAGTCTTATCTATATTTTCTGATTAATAGTTCATGTGATTTTTATTTAATTTTTTTTGATCTGTTGCAAGGGTTTCTTTTATTCTAGTTTTTTCTTATGATCTTATTTTGTCCAAATCAATAGAAATGTGTAAGAATTATTTGGAATTTATTGATTTTTGTGGAATTTATCTCAATAGAGAGACATAGTAAGATTTTTTATTTAATTAAAAATGATTATGCACATTATTGCATTTATCCTTTCTATTTTTCTTCAACATTATTTTCTTTTTAGAGCTATTGTTTGTCATTGAATCGTTATTTTCAGTATAGTAGATGTCGGAAAATGTAATGCTCGGCCTATTTACACTCTGGTACTCTTAAGTTAGATTATTAAGACTATTATCTCTATCTTTTAGCGGAGATACACTATAAGACCGACCTTTGATAGAGATTATCTGTAATTTGGAACGTGTCAGAGGTATAACGTTGCTCATTAAAAACGAACTTTTAGTATTATAATCGATTCCTAAAAAATTCACAAAAAGATGTCCTCTCCAAACAAGAAAAATCGATCAAATCTAATCAGAAATAGTTTGTTTGAATATCTTTCTTAAGAAAACATCAGAAACTTTAAAATTAAGAAAAATATTTCACTTCAAAACATGAACATTTAATTTAACAAAGAGGTAAATAAATCAATGTACCCTCGGCAATCATTTATTGAAGTAGGGTAGTAACAGCCTCATAACCTGAAGGGCTTTATCTCTATTGAGTTAGCTATGCTGTAATCTAAGTATGAAGGTTTTTTCTCGGGGGAATAGTTACGAGCAACTGTTCTTTTTTAAGGAGTCTTGTATGTTTATGCATTTGTAACTTCATTGGGTATAGATTTTTTGTTGCTGGATCTCTGTGCAACGTTTTTGTTGCTTTGGGAGGGCATTTTCTATTCGCAATAATATTATATAAGAACTTCTCAATGATTAATACTAATATTACCTGATTTAATCCTAAGCTATCGATTTCTTTTGAAGTAAATAAAATGAGAACAATGATTAAAACATAAAACAGCAGATAATACAAACCTTTTAATTAAAATTCAATCCTTTTCTCAATCTACATTAATATGATGAATAAATCTCATATAGTGAGATTGCATTTGTAATTCAGAGTTAAATCTATTTGTGTTTATAGTTATTATGTTGAGTCGACTCTTATCAACTTTTCGTTTTGGAATGTCAATCAGACTTAAAGGACCTGCTTCTCAACGCCAGAAAAAAGACGAAGGTGTGAAAATACAAACAGAGAGAGTATAAAATTTTTTTGCCGACTATTCTCCTTAAACAGCTCCATTGTAAATCATACTAACTCAGTTACAGAAACGGATTTACTCCACGCGAGATGGAAAATTCAAACTAGATGGTGAAAAGAGCCTTTAGTCTTTAAAATGCTACTCCCAAACAAATACTTGAGTATAGAATCGAGCAAGCCATAAAAAAATATCAACGCAATCTACTTGACCATGGCAATGCAGCTATCCAATGCGCAATAATGAGTGAAAAGATCATTCTTGCAATGAGCCATGTCAGCAAATATCCCAAGGATTATAGAGCAGGAAGAAAACTAACTCAACTAATCCAAAAAAGAAGGTCAATGCTCAATTATTGCATGAGAACAGATTACCACAGATACAAGTGGGTTTGCAACGACTATGGTATTCCAGATGTGCATCCCAAAAACTCAACCCATCCCACACAATGGAATAAGTATTACAACAATTATCGCAACTATTATTGATCTTCACTATTTATGACTAGTTATCAATAATTGATTACCGTTTGTAGGTCTAATCAAAAATCAAGGCCAGTCTTAGACTTTGTAAAGTCTTACTGCTTTATAGCAGTCATAGCTTTGAATAATTGGTATTTTTTTCTCAGAACTTCTCGCTGGAGCTTTAATTAAGTTAATGAAGTGAAGTCTAATGAATTGATAAGTGTCCTCATCTCATATGCAACGTCGTTAACTCTGTGTTATTGTATCAAAACTTGAGAAGTGGTAACTTTTCGCTGACTTTAAGTTCATCAAAGATGGAGAGGTATGCTTCATAGGTTCCTATTTCTTGGGCAAACTTGTTTAGAGATAAATACTTGCTGGCCAAATTACTGTGCATCTTCTACAATCTCTGGCAGTTCTTCGTTCTTAGCTTTTTCTTTGGCGTGATGAGCACCCTGATGAAAAAAATGTTATCTCTAAAAATAGGTGTTGTCAAAATCTTCCATTGATTATATTAGAATTATTGAGGTTAGGGTATCAATTCTTGTTGGTTTGGTTGCGATTTAATTCTAGAATAAAAAAGTAGTTTAGATGCAAAAATCAAACTATAAGAAAAGAAATACGGGATTCATAGAAATTAAAGAAATTGGGATAAATATACTAACAAAAAAAGAATCATCAGGAATGGTCGGAGCTCATTATTTAAGTCGTTGCTTGCTCAAGTTTGAATATAATAATTATAAAATGGGTAAGAAAAGCTTCGTCAGAGTCAAGGTAGGTACGAAATAATACCGCCTAAATAGAAGTGACATTACCCGCACCCATTTCATTAAGAAAAGGCCCATGCCGCCACTTCCTCAGTTCTACAATCACAAAAACTATGACTCCAACGTTGAACGTTAGAATACCAGCTTTTCAGATGCATACTTCAAGAGGGAGGAATCATCCGAGGATGAATGGGAGGGTACAAGCGTCGACTTCAGAAGAAGAGACGTGTTGAAATTTTAATATTGATCTTTTGGCTGTTATTTGCTCCACTCATCTTTTGCTAATTTTGTTAATTCGATTTTGCTATTGTCTCCAAAGATTTCAACAAGGTATAGCCATTCTTTAAAAAATCGTTATTTTATTTGTTTTATTGATAAAAAAACAAAACTTGTATTCGTTGATCAGAAAATATAAAAGAAATTTGGGAAGGAATCGTAAAATATTTTCTTAGAATGTTTTCTCTTTATATAATTCTAATGCCTTTTTATTAGGATATTTGAAATAAAATATTTAAATCTCTTTTACATTCGATTTCAAATTTAGCTTAATCTGTTTTTTATTGTATAACTCTGTGAGCTTGATTTCCTTGGATAGCTTAAGTATATACCAAAGATACTATAAAAAGGATAGAAAATACACAAGTATACGAGTTATCCACTATATAGATGAAATACCTTCAAAGTGATTGCTAAATTAAATCTAAATACCAAATTGGGTAAAAGTATTGTTGCAAAAATGAAGATAAAGTATTTTATTAGCTACAATTAAAAAAAATTATGATAATAATTCGGTATTACATTTAGAAGATCATTACCTGCCTTACTGAGACTCTCTATTTTACGATATTTTTTACTCTATTTAGGTTTATTTGAGCATTTCAATATATTTTTTGATCCCACACTATAGAAATGCCTTATTTAAAATAGAAAAACATTGCGTTATTGTAGTTTTTTCAAGTCTTACTAAACTTTTATTCTGCGGTTTATCTAAGAACGAAGTGTCTCTCCTCCTTCCTAATACTTTTTCTTAATAGCTTTGAAGTTCTATAGCATTTTTACAGCAGCGTCAGCTCTTTTCTTTTATTATTCTAACTCATCTTGAAGTCTTCGTATCTGTTGATCCTTTAGTTAGAGCAATGATATTTCTTCTCGATATTTATATCCTGAAAGTTGTGATTGACTACCTAAAGAGCTTCTTAGCATTTAAAATGATAATTATTTAAAATCAAGTTTAATAGGGATCTCACAAAAATAAAATATGTATGCTAAATTTAGTTTACATAATGATCAGAATGATTATTGGCTATCTTTCTCGATCCAGCTACTCATTAGTTCCTCTTTCTGAACTAAGAAGTCAAAAATACCTTAAACAACATTTCTTTAAACTTTAAAAATTTTCTCAGCCTCATCGAGTTCAATAATACCTTGTCTTAGAGACTATCTTATTAAAATTTGTTTTATCATTACATAATTTTTTGGTGAAATTTTAAATCTTTGACATAGCTCCTCTTCCATAGAGTTTTAAAAAGGCGGACGTTTTTCAACTTTTTAGATAAGATTTTCCCTCTTTGATCGTTTTGATCTGATTTCTGGGGTATAATTCTTTTTCTAATTAATGTTTATGTTCTAGTCTCTTTTTCTTTTTTCATCTCTTTTCTTTTTATTTTCCAAATCTTAACTTGTTTCTGCTAAATTTCTAAACCCTTTCTTTTTAAGTTCTTTCAACTCTTAAAGCCTAAATCTGATTTGTTTTTCTTTGATAATACCTTGAACAAGTTGATCATGTTCTTATGGAGTACTAAAGCGCGCAAAGACTTTCATCATGTTATAAATTTATTTTTATTCTTTTGATCTATTTTTATCCAATTTCAATTGTTACTTTAAGTCTAGTAATTTACGACTTATCACGAACTACTTACGTCGAAAAA
>Ga0194117_10004382_pt1 | contig 13492 bp, 10 predicted proteins | sample TA2MahsurfametaG_FD_160579 | JGI IMG/M metagenome (GOLD analysis project Ga0194117, IMG submission 160579) | Freshwater microbial communities from Lake Tanganyika, Tanzania - TA2015009 Mahale N1 surface | ecosystem: Environmental > Aquatic > Freshwater > Lake | place: Tanzania: Lake Tanganyika...
ATTGTAAACTTAGATGTGATGATGGCAAAGCGTAAAATGTCTCTGAATGAACTTTCAGAAAGAGTTGATTTGACATTATCTAACCTTTCTATCTTAAAGACAGGGAAGGCGAAGGCAATTCGTTTTAGCACATTGGAATCGATTTGCAAAGCGTTGGACTGCCAACCCGCTGATATTTTAGAATATAAAAGCGATGAGGATAAAACAACGAACCGCTAACAAGGTATTGCCAAAAGCGGGGCTGAACTGCTTCGATTGGACATTTGTGCAAGGTTCAATCTTCGTTCTTCGATTGAACTTTTGTACTAAAAATCCCCGCCTTCGGCAATACCCAAACCGTTGGTCATTCTAAATTAAGAACAAAAATAAATGACATGAAAAAAATATACGACATCTTGATATTTCTTCTGTGTTTAACAACTAGTGTTAATGCTCAGAATTTGTCCAGTGAATTTACCAATATCTCTACTAATAACAACATGATGGGTGGGGCATTGGTTGTTTTCTGCGAGAATGGTATAATCGAAAATATTTCTATAGGAAAATCTGACTTTTCACGAAACATTAACTCTTCTGTAAATACAAAATATCGTATTGCAAGTATCTCCAAAACAATAACGGCAATTGCGATTATGCAACTCGTTGAACAAAATTTTCTGGATTTAGATGCTGATATAAGCTCAATTTTGGGGTATAGTGTTCAAAACCCAAATCATCCAACAATTCCTATTACAACAAGAATGCTTTTATCCCACACTTCTACCATCATTGACGGTTCAACGTATAGTAATTTCTTAAGCGCTACGGTTAACAATAATCCGATTCCCAATTTAAGTGTGATATTAACCCCGACTGGATCATTTTATACAGCGGGACAATTCAACAATACCATTCCTGGGACTTACTTCAACTATTCTAACATCAACTATGTCATACTCGGAACAATTATTGAAAAGGTTTCAAATCTTCGTTTTGACGTCTATTGTAAGCAAAATATAATAGTTCCCTTAGGAATAGATGCTTCATTCAATGTCAATGATTTAACAGATATCAACCAATTGGCAGTTCTATATAGAAAGATTAATGGCGTTTGGACTCCACAAGCTGACAATTATCAGGGTACGCAACCAGTCTTTAGTAATCTAAATGGTTATATTCCCGGAACAAACGGTGGTCGATTCGGCCCGCAGGGAGGTTTTAGATGCTCTGGACAAGATTTAGCTAAAATATTTCTTGTGTTAATGAATAAAGGTAATTTTAATGGTGACACTCTTCTTTCGGAATCATCATGTAATGCAATGTTTGCTAGTGAGTGGGCTTTTAATGGCAGCAATGGAAATAATTATTACGGACTTTTTAGAAGCTGGGGATTAGGTATTCACAGAATTACTTCTACCCCAGGAAATGACGTTGCTCTACTCGGTAGTATTTCAATGCTTGGCCATACAGGAGAAGCATATGGGTTAGTAAGTGATGCGTATTTTGACACAATAAGAAAGGTTGGGTTTGTTTTTATGAATAATGGAGTTGGTATAAATTATCAAACGAACAATAATTCAAAATTTTACACCATAGAGCAAGAAGTATTTACTGCTATTGAGAATCATGCTGACATAAGTAGTTGTCAATCGGCTGTGGGGGTTAATACAATCCACATGGGGTTTAACATGATTTACCCCAATCCAACAAATGGACTTGTTAGTGTAGAAATACAAAATCACACCTTTGAGAATATAAGGCTTTACGACTTACAAGGAAGGTTAATAAAAGAAACTTCCGAAAGCCAGTTTGACCTTTCCAACTACTCGAATGGAACGTATTTTATTAGAGCTCAAACCGATAAAGGTTTCTACAGCTACAAACTCATTAAATATTAAACCAATGAAACGGAGCTGCTTCAGCCTGGGCAAGGATATTGAGTTGAATTGAAGAACCCAACGGGTACGACGGTCTACGGTGCTCGCCTGGACCTCGAAAACCCCACCATGGCTCTTCCTCAAACTCTTGTTCCCGGTAATTTTTGGCTTCTTTTGCGTGATTCCAAAGGAGCCTTGATGGGCACCGCATCCATGCTTTTGAGGCATTAATCCCTCCAAAACGATGAATGGTGCGCTTTGCGTGGTTAGAGTCTCAGCTTGATTCCAAGATGGCGAAAGCGAAGCAGATAGTCCGATTAAGAACCATTTAAGGGGTCTTGGGTTATTTTTGCATCAAAATGAGCAAGATGCAATCCAAAACAGCCCTCCAATACTTCGTGTTGACTGCCATGATCCTGTTGGCGGCACTGAGCAGGGTCATTCCCCATATGCATAATTTTTCTCCCTTGGGGGCCATCGCCTTGTTTGGTTCGGCCCATTTTGGGCGGCAGTGGATGGCATTGGGGGTGCCGATTGCGGCCACTTGGCTGAGTGATTTGCTCCTCAACAACGGGGTGTATGCTCGCTTTTATCCGGAGTTTACGTGGATTTCTCCAGGTTTCTATTGGACCTACGGATCCTATGCCTTGATTTCCATGGCAGGATGGTTGCTTTTACGCAAGGTATCTGTTGGTCGAGTCTTTGGGTCTGCAGGGGTCGCGTCGCTGATCTTTTTTGCGGTGAGTAACCTGGGATGTTGGGTGGGCTCGACGACGTATCCTCAAACGATAGCGGGATTAATGACATGTTATGCTGCGGGGATCCCCTTTCTTCAAGGGACTGTTTTGGGAGACATCTTTTATAGCGCGCTTTTGTTTGGGGCTTACCATTTGATGCAAAATCGCTGGGCTATTCTAAAACCTGTTCCGGCGACGATTTCTCATCGATAATGCCCGAAGGGAGGACCTGTTGCCGATGCGGTGAGGGGGTGGTGCAAGAATTTTCCAGGGATTTGGCCGCGGAATTCCCGCCAAAATATTGGAGCGAAACATTTTATTCGGTGTTGTGCGCTAATTGTGAGTCGCATCTAAAGGCCTTGTTGGAAAAAGTAAAGGGTCATCGTGCGCCCGAAGCGAACGATCCCCTCCAAAAAGGGTTTCATTACGAGATGGAGGGATCGAATTTGGTTTTTACGGAGGCCTACCACATGATCAGGGGTCATTGTTGCCGAAGCGGCTGCAAGCATTGTGTTTACGGTTTCAAGACACCTTATGCATCTTGATTGTTACCCCCAACGGATTGTATGCTTGACCGAAGAGCCTACCGAAATCCTGTACATGCTGGGGGAGTCTGATCGCATTGTCGGAATATCGGGATTTACGGTAAGGCCAATGCAAGCACGCAAAGCAAAGCCTAAAGTCTCGGCATTCACCGAGGCGGATATCCCTGCTATCCTGGCGTTGAAACCGGATTTGGTCATCGGCTTTTCCGATATACAGGCCGATATCGCGCAAGCTCTTATCAAACGAGGTGTTACCGTGTTGATAAACAACCACCGTTCGGTGGAAGAAATTCTCAAAACCATGGTCCAAATCGGCGCTTTGGTAGGCAAGAGCGCAGAGGCAATGGAATTAGCCCTTCATTATCGCCGAAGACTTGAGGCCAGGCACGAGGTGAACAGCAAGCAAATTCTCCGGCCCAGGGTGTATTTTGAAGAATGGTACGATCCCCTCATCACGGGAATCCAATGGGTGAGCGAATTGGTGGAAGCGGCGGGAGGCGATGATGTATTTGCGCATCATCGTGATGGGGCCTTGGCCTGTGATCGCATTGTGGCCGATCCCATGCAGGTTGTGAACTTGAACCCGGATCTCATTCTTGTTTCATGGTGCGGTAAGAAATTCAAGCCGGAACGCCTGCGTTCCCGACCGATGTGGGCCTCCATGAAAGCTGTTCAAAATGGACAACTTTATGAAATTCCCTCCTCCATGATTTTGCAACCGGGTCCCGGGTCCTTGGGCGATGGGTTTGATAGGGTGTGTGAGATAATTGATCAATGGCATCGAGAACAGCGTATCTTTGAGACGCTTTGAGGTTCCCATGAAAATGGGACGAAAAGGGAAACCGGTGTAATTCCGGTACAGTACCAGCTGCTGTAAGGTCCGCTTCAATTCCGAGCATGAAGTCACTGCGATCAGGCCAAGGCCGTCGTGGGAAGGCGTTCGGAAGGGGACCAAGTCAGAAGACCTGCCTTGAAGCCATAACCGTCGAGTTTTCTGGATCAAAAACTCAGGGTAGCTTGGCAAGCCATGGCATCTTGGTGCTATTGGTCCGGTCTGCTCTGTTTTGGGATTTGAAAAATTTGACCCTCAACAGAATATGCAACAGGTCCGGCCAGATGATATTCAGAAGTGTAATTCTCTCCTACGGGGAATGGCTTGGAGTGTCGTGTTCTTGGCTCTTGGAACGTATATGGTCAAGGAAACATTGGCCAGTAGTTTCGAAAATGAAAATTGGGAATTTCTCGACACGACAATTGAGGGGCGGGGTTTACGGATCCCTTTCTTGAAAAAGGATTTATCACCTGTGGAGGTTTCCGAATTACGCTTCCGCTCTTCGATATTGAAATTGGATACTGTGTCATTGAGATGGATGCCCCTGCATTCTGCGGCTGATCTGTGGGGAGTCCAAAGCACCATGGCTCTACGACAATCAGTTCCTGGAGCGTTAACCACTTTGTTGTACCGCGGCTGTTCCGGTAACCAAAACGATCTGACTTGGGGAGATTTCGCACTGAATAATCCCATGAACCGTACCATGGATTTGCAATTAATTCCCGCTTGGCTTTTTCCTGAAATGAATATCTTAAACGGATCGGACGCGGTGCAATCTGGGGGATATGGCCTTGGTGGTCAGATTGACCTTCGGCCGTCCCCCGAGCAAAATAGCTTTCTCCGACAGGTTTTGGGAGGCCCTGTATTTCCATGGGTAAGAGAAATTTCGCTGACGATCGGCACTTCAGGGGAGCGTTCCATGGGCTTGGCGATGAGGTACAGCAAAAGCCGTTGGTTCAGTTCTACCCGAATGTTGGGAACGGTGAACCCAAATCTCTACATGTACCGGAATACCGCCGTTGTGGGATCGCCAAGATCCGTGATGAGTGGCGCAGACTGGGATCAAAAAGGCATTCTGCAACACCTTCGCTACCAATACCAACCCCGATCCTATGTGGAAATTGAAATTTGGGCTCAAGGTCATCGTCGGGGAATACCTGCGTCTTTGACCTCAAGACCCAATTCGGCTAGGCAAAACGATAGTATGTTGCGAATCCAAACGACGTGGCACCAAGATCTAAGTCAAGGGTATCATGTATGGATTGCCCAAGGCTACCAAAAGGATCTCAACCGATACTTGGATACCCTTCAGGGAATAAGTGGTTTGCATAGATTTGAACTACTTCAGTCGCGGACTGGCATCGAATACAAGAAATTCGGTTGGCATATACAGGCGAGGGCTCAGTGGGATCGTCAACGAGCGCAGTCTTCGCAATATGTTGGGGAAATTCTACAGGATCGTTGGGCTTTGGTCGTGCCATTGGCCTTGAATAGAGGCCGGTCGGATTATAAGATTCAATTCCAAAAGGAATTCTTGCAAGGCCAGTCTATGCCCCCTGCTGTACAATTCCGTTGGAATCGAAGTGGGCCAAGCCGTTTGGTGTGGTTGGAATACCGTCGTGCCTTGAACCCGCCTAGCTTCAACGATCGTTTTTGGGTACCTGGCGGAAACCTTGCTTTGCGGCCAGAGAAAATGCAGCAAGCGGAGTTTGGTGGGTCATGGTATTATCAGGGGCGTTGGTTCAAGCTCAAGAGTCAAGGCCTGATCTATGCAAGGACCATGCGGGATAAGATTTGGTGGCAGCCCCTACCGAACCAATCATGGTGGTCACCATCGAATCTCGATCAAAGCCAAGCCATGGGTTTGGAAGCAAGTCTACAATTTTCTTCTTTGGAGAGGCAGCCTCATTGGGCTCTTAGTGCAGAATACCAGGGGAACCGAAGCTGGGCGGGTCCCCTGAACAGTCTGAACCCACAATTACCTTATGTTCCAATCCACAAGGCCTGGGTACAAGGGATTTACCATCGAAGATCTTCTTTTGCGCAAATTATCGTGACTGCGGTGTCATCCCGCTCGACCACCCTTGATGGTACGGAGTCATTGCCTGCGTATGTATTGTGCCATGCGGGTATTGGTTACGAGAAACGCCGATACAGGCTGTCCCTTGGGCTTAGAAATCTCACTGACGTCACTTACCAAGAAGTTCCTTGGTTCCCGCAGCCCGGGAGTCAAGCTCATGTTACTTTTTATTCAAAATTTTAATTTTTGATATCCCTCTATCAATTTTTTCTTCAATTAAACCCTAAAAAAATTATGAAAACTTCACAATCAAACCCTGCACTCTTTTTCGGTCAAAACCTTTTAAGGTTAATTTGCCTTTCCTTAATACTGATATCTTGTGCCAAAGAGGAGGTAAAACCGCCAAAATCAGCATATAACAATGGTCTATGGGTGGTTAATGAAGGACCATTTGGATCAGGAACTGGTACGTTAACTTGGATTTCTCGAGACGGAAATAGGGTAGAACAAGATGTGTTTGGGTTGGTAAATCAAAGGCCTTTGGGGAATATTGCTCAAAGCATGCAAGCCAAGGGTAATCAAGGCGTGATTGTCGTTAATAATGCAGGTAAAATAGAATTTGTCAATTTACAAACCATGGTTTCGGAAGGCACTTTGCAGGGCTTGGCCTTACCATCGGCGGTTGCTGTGGATGCCATACGCGGGAAGGCCTATGTAAGTGAATGGGTGAGTTTCGGGGGTAACGGTCGAGTCTCGGTGATTGATTTAGTGAGCCGACTTAAAGTGAAAGAGATTCCCGTAGGCCCCTTCCCGGATGCTTTGTTGTTGACCGGTTCGCAATTGTGGGTAGCTAACGGGGATTCAAATTTTGTCTCGGTGGTGGATGTCAATGCAGATACCCTTGTGGCTAATCTGGTGGTAGGGGATCGCCCCAACAGTTTGGTTGCTTGGCAAAATAATGTTGCGGTGTTATGCGCAGGACGTCCCAGTTGGGCAGGGACGGAGACAGCGGGCTCTGTGCATCTCTTTTCGACGAATTCGCTTCAGGTTACGGCTTCCAATAGCTTTGCGCTTACAAGTCAACACCCTAAGGACATGGTATTGACACCGGCAGGGAATTCAGTAATCTATCAGCTAGAAGCTAGTCAAAATGCCGGCTTACATCGCCTTGATTTACCGTGGTCTAATACTTCGGTCAGTCCAGGAGTACCACTAATCTCTAGAGTTTTCTATCATATTGCCTTTGATCCATACGGAGAACGCTCGTTGGTTGCTACGGATGCAGGAAATTTCGTACAGGCTGGAAAGTGTTATCGATTCAACAATCAATGGGCACTCCTTGATTCTTTTGCAACGGGGATTGGCCCGGGTCATGTGTTTTTTGTGCCTTAAGTAAATGCGGCGTTAAATTTTTTCTACCGACACGTTAAGGCGGGGTGGGAGATAGTTTTCGGCCAGCATGCAGCGGGCCGAACCGCCACCAATGCGCTCAATGGTGGGAATATCAACAGCCAAGATTGAAGAATAGGATTCTATGGTTCGACGTTGGTCGCCGGTCCATGATGCAATGGCCCGTTGCGAGGCTATCCAATGGGGTGTGCCGTCAGCGGAATAGGCTTCCAAGACATTCGCCCCAAATTCGCTGATTTGCCGCAGATTCAAATCGATGACCAACCTTCCGCTGTCCTGCAAGCGGCGATGAATTTCATGCCTGGCCAAGGGGTCCACGGTCTCGCTACCCCAGAAGGCAAGGCGACGCCCTAGGCTCATGACCACGTTGGTATGGTACAAGGGGTGACCATCCCGATCCGCGGTTTCGAAGGACATCGGGTCGTAGCCAAAGGCCGAACACCATGATCGAAAAAGCGTATTGCTGGTTCGACTCGAAAGGGCGGCATAGGCAATGCGATGCTGGTGGTCGAGCACCATACTTCCGGTGCCTTCCAGGTACTGCCCACCTTCGGCCCAATCGCTCCAATCCGATTCAAAATCCACCTGAAATCCTGATTCAATCAGTTCGTGGGCAAGGTTGGGGCGTATTTCCAGTCGCCTTGCAGGAGATTCCATGGGAAAATGCACAAGGCCAGCGCCTCCGCCAGGCCCCAAAGCAGGCTCTTGTTCATCCCCTGCCTCAGGCACCTCGGCGGTGCTGGCAGGCAGGGTGCAAAACCAATTGTTCAGAAAAACCGCATCCGGACAGGCCGGTTCATCGCGGTCTTCCAAGATGGTCAACGGGATGCCGGCGTCGTAGAGGGCAACGGCCATTCGGTCAAATTCACGGAGGCCCTCCAAGGCAATTTCCCTGGCTTCGGACGGCGAAGGCATGGCCCCTTGAAAGGCATTGCTGGACGCCGTATCTGGATTCCACCCAAAATGTTTGGGTCGGAGCATGATCAGTCCGTAGCAGGAGGGCGCGAGCTCGTTGGCCATCTTGACGCGCTGCGTTGTTATTTTTTGTGCTCCTTGGGAAGGCCACCGGTAATGGATGCGGCAATGCGCACCACCAAGGATCGTGGGAATAGCCCCGTCGTTGCCGCAAGAAAACGGTTCATGAAGCCATGAACGGCTACGGCTCTTCCGCGCATCATGGCATCGTACCCAAATCGAGCGACTTCGGCGGAACCGGGGATGTGTGCGCTTTTGAGCATGGCGGGGTCAGGCTGCCCGGGCTCCTTCATGGCTTGAGCAAAACCGCTCTGGGTAGGCCCTGGACACAAGGAGGTTACCGTAATTCCATGCCGCCGCAATTCGAAATGAAGGGCTTCCGAGAAGTGGAGGACAAAGGCCTTTGTGGCGAAGTAAACCGCCATGCCGGGGCCGGGTTGAAACGCGGCCGTCGATGCCACGTTCATGATGCGACCGCTACCGCGTTGGATCATGTCTTTCATGTACAATTTGGTCAGGTGAACCACGGCACGCACGTTCAGATCGATCATGGAGGCTTCTTTTTCCCAGCGTATGGATTCGAAAGGACCGTGTGTCCCAAAGCCGGCGTTGTTAATCAGGTAATCTACCTTCAACCCTGCCGCGCTAGTGCTCTGGTACAGGGTTTCGATGGATTCAGGCAAGCTGAGGTCTAATCCATAACAATGAATATCTAATTTGTGATGGTGCTTGCCAAGGAGTTCATCACGCAGGGTTTCGAGACGGTCCAGCCTGCGGGCAACGAGGATCAGGTGGTCGCCGGCAGCGGCATGGATGCGGGCCAATTCGAGGCCGATTCCATCAGAGGCTCCGGTAATTAGGGCAGTGGACATGAGGTGTAGGGTGTGTAAGGTGTTGAACAGGAATCATTAACGGGTAATGCTTTGCAACAAGGAATCGTCTTGGGCAGCTTTGAGGCGAATCAAGTCGCCCATGATTTCGTTAGGGACTGTGGCCGAAAGCACATATTGTTGAATTTTCCAGGTCCCGTTGCGGAAGACGATCACGCCGGAACCTCGGCATAATTTCATGCGCGTATCGAGGAGTTCTTCGAACCAAGCCACGCTGCTGTCAGCCGTGAAATGAAATTGCCTTGTAAGCGGTTGCATACTCCAAGCCTTACCCTTGTCGAAATGCGGTTGGGCATAAGCCATGAATTCCTCCTTGGTCCAATGTTCGCTAGCATCGGTCCCCACGAAGACTGATGAGTCACCCATGCATTGGAAGTAGTCCTGGAATTGGGCCTTGGCCGCAGCCTCGTGGTAACGATCAAGGCAAGCCCTCGCCGATGCAAGGGCATTGCGGTCCTCGTTTAGATTCGGAGGGGAACAGGCCTGCATCCAAGGGATAAGAACCACGACAAGGCATTTGGTCCACAAGGATTGCATGTCAAAAAAAGTCGTACGGAACATGTAAAGGCGGCGTCAAAGGGAATTGTACAAAGGAAATCTTCACAGGAATTGGTGGATATCCCAAAGGTAGCCTAATTTAGGAACCTGAAAACAATGCCAAATATGACCAAACGAATTCAAAGAAGGGTACTCACCTTGGCTATAGCAGGCCTGTGGCTGCTGACTATGGGCAACCGTGCCGGGGCACAAACCAGGATCAGGGACTTCATTGATGCCGAAATATTCCTCAAAGGAGTTTTTGGATCGGAATGCCGAATGGACGAATACGGTATACTTAAAATCAATGGCAAAGACTACAAGGCTGGGAATGTGGTGTTTAGGCTGGGGGATGTCCGTATCCGTTATGAAGAGCCCAAGGTAGGCCCGAATTGTCCCGCGCCATGCCCTCCCAAGGCGGTCATTAAATTTGTTTGCCGGAAAACAGCTTGTATTTCTGTAATTCGGTCGGAGAATAGTGTTGAATTTCCAGCCTCCATGTCCGTATATGCTCTAGAGTTTTCTGAATTGCGTAAAGGGCGTAAGATGTATTCCGTCTTTTTGGAATTGCAACGTTTCCTCCGGCAAAGCGCTCTGTCCGAGGCCTCCTCAGCTAAATAAATCCGAAAGAACGTTCAAGGTTTTCGGTGATCGGAAACCTTACATGTTGCGACGATATTGACCACCAACCCCGTACAGGGTTTGGGTGATTTGCCCCAAAGAGCAATATTTCACCGCCTCCATAAGTACTTCGAACAAATTTTCCTGACGGAGGGCCGCCTGGCTCAATTGATTTAACCAATGTTGCGACTCAGAGGGATAGCGTCCGTGCAATGCATTCAGCGCCACAATTTGTGCCTCCTTTTCGGCCTCTGTTGCGCGAATTACTTCGCCTGGAATAAGCGTGGGAGAGCCTTCTCTGCTGAGGAAGGTATTCACCCCGACGATGGGAAGGTCCCCGTTGTGTTTGAGGGTTTCGTAATGCAGGGACTCCTCTTGAATTTGATTGCGTTGGTACATGGATTCCATGGCGCCAAGCACCCCCCCCCTTTCGGTAATTCGATCAAATTCCAACATCACGGCTTCTTCCACCAAGTCGGTAAGTTCCTCGATGACGAAAGATCCTTGCAGGGGATTCTGGTTATAGGCTAACCCCAATTCACGGTTGATGATCAATTGGATGGCCATAGCCCTGCGCACCGAGCCTTCGGTCGGGGTGGTGATGGCCTCATCAAAAGCGTTGGTGTGCAGTGAATTGCAATTATCATAGATTGCATACAGGGCCTGCAGAGTGGTCCGAATATCGTTGAAATCAATTTCTTGAGCATGCAGGGAGCGACCGGAAGTTTGGACATGGTACTTCAGCATTTGGGACCGTTCATCAGCGCCGTATTTTTCACGCATCGCCTTGGCCCAAATTCGTCGGGCAACCCGTCCGATGACCGCGTACTCCGCATCGATTCCGTTGCTGAAAAAGAAACTAAGGTTAGGGGCGAATCGGTTAATGTCCATACCCCGCGAGAGATAATACTCTACGTACGTAAATCCATTGGCCAGCGTGAAGGCGAGTTGCGTAATTGGATTCGCACCGGCTTCGGCGATATGGTACCCGGAAATCGACACTGAATAAAAATTCCGTACTTGATGTTGGATAAAGTATTCCTGAACATCCCCCATGAGGCGAAGCGAAAATTCCGTGGAGAAAATGCAGGTGTTCTGGGCCTGGTCCTCTTTGAGGATATCGGCCTGCACGGTGCCCCGAACCTGGGTCAAGGTCTTGGCCCGAATGGTTTGGTAAACTTCTTGGTCGAGCACCATGTCGCCTGAGAGGCCCAACAAACCCAATCCCAAACCGTTATTCCCTTCGGGCAGGGGTTGATCGGGCTGCTGGCCTAGGGCATGTTCTAGGTTGTACGAGGGCCAAGAGGTCGATGCCTTTTGGAGGGCCTCAATGCGACGCTGCACCTGCTCTTGGAGATGATGATCGCGGATGTAGAGTTCGCATTGCTGGTCGATGGCCGCGTTCATGTAGAAGGCCAAGAGCACCGGCGCCGGTCCGTTGATGGTCATGGAAACCGAGGTTGCGGGATTGCAAAGGTCAAAGCCGGAATACAGCTTTTTGGCGTCGTCCAAACAGCAAATGCTAACCCCGGCATTTCCGATTTTACCGTAAATATCGGGACGGCGATCCGGGTCGTTTCCGTACAACGTCACGGAATCAAAGGCAGTGCTCAGTCGTTTGGCAGGCATACCCAAGGAGACGTAATGGAAGCGCTTGTTGGTTCGTTCAGGACCGCCCTCCCCGGCAAACATTCGGGTAGGGTCCTCCTGCTCCCGTTTGAAGGGGAAAACACCGGCGGTATAAGGGAAAGATCCAGGAACATTCTCTTGCAATATCCACCGCAAAAGGTCACCGTAATGGGTGTAGCGAGGCAAGGAAATTTTGGGCAAATTCAAGCCGGACAGTGTTCGGGTATGGGTGCCAATCCGCAGGTCTTTGCCACGCACACGGTACACAAATTCTTCCGCTTGGTAGGCGGCTTTGAGGGAGGGCCATGCCTCCAACAACCGAAGGTTGGATCCCTTCATTTGCGATTTGACTTCCAGAATTCGTTGGTCTAGGGCTTTTTGAAGGGGCTGTTGGGTTTCCGAGCTGCCACGGGCCAGGATTCGTTGGCTTTCTTCCAAGGCAAACCATTGCCCCGCCACCTTTGCCTGTGCTTGGGCTTCTTGGTTATAACGCCGGATGCTGTCGGTGATTTCGGAGAGGTAACGGGTGCGGGATGGGGGAATAATGTAAATCTTCTCGGAGAGTTCTTCGGAGGCGGTGACGCTTTGGCGATTTGGGTTGAATCCGCATTTCTCAGCGAGCAGGCGCATCAACCGAGCATAGAGCCGGTTCATGCCGGGATCGTTGAATTGGCTGGCGATGGTGCCTTCCACCGGCATTTCCGAAGGGGGTGTTTCCCACAGGCCGTGGTTGCGTTGGTATTGCTTTTTGACGTCTCTTAACGCATCCTGACCACCACGCTTATCAAATTTGTTCACCGCAATCAGGTCGGCAAAATCGAGCATATCAATTTTCTCCAATTGGGTGGCGGCTCCGTATTCCGGGGTCATGACATACAGCGAAACATCGCTGTGATCGATGATTTCGGTATCGCTTTGACCTATCCCCGATGTTTCGAGAATGATCAAATCAAATTGAGAGGCTTTGAGTAAAGACAACGTATCGCGCACATGCCGGCTCAAGGCCAAATTGGATTGTCGGGTCGCTAACGAACGCATATATACCCGGGGATGGTGAATGGCATTCATGCGAATACGATCGCCGAGCAAGGCCCCCCCGGTTTTGCGCTTGGATGGATCCACCGATACCACAGCGATGCGAGGGCCATCAAGAGGATCCTTTGAATTTCCCGTGCTGTGGATGAACCGTCGAATCAATTCATCCACCAGCGAAGATTTGCCCGCGCCTCCGGTTCCCGTAATGCCAACGACCGGAATTTTGGGCAGCGAGGGATTTTGCCCCCCTTCCTCCGTTTCCTTGCCGGCCGCAAACCCAAGATGCTTGGCCAATTCGGTAAAAAGCCGGGGTTCGTTTTCGGCCAGGGAAATACCGCGGGCCAAGGCCGGGTCCACGCCCTTTCGAATACGATCGGCTAATTCAGCGATCTTATCTTCTTGACC
>Ga0194117_10004394_pt1 | contig 13470 bp, 18 predicted proteins | sample TA2MahsurfametaG_FD_160579 | JGI IMG/M metagenome (GOLD analysis project Ga0194117, IMG submission 160579) | Freshwater microbial communities from Lake Tanganyika, Tanzania - TA2015009 Mahale N1 surface | ecosystem: Environmental > Aquatic > Freshwater > Lake | place: Tanzania: Lake Tanganyika...
GCCAAGTTTGTTGATGAAGGCTGGACCTCTCAGCAGAAGTATGCCACCGCCGCTGGAATTCTTGGTCCACTCGACGATCTCTCCCGTGATGCTCGACACTCGAAAGTGATTGAGCATCTTGGCCATCTAATTGAGGAGACGATCGAAGCCAGAGTGTATGTGCCTCGTCGCACATGGAAAACCGCTGAGCCATCGTTCCTCGACAATGAGAAACTCCGCAAGGAATTCATTGCCGAAATGTTCGATGTGCTTTTGTTCCATCGCGCAGTGTTGGCTTACGCTGGAGTAACGGGCGAAGAATTCGCACAGATCGCCGCTGAGAAGCTGGCTTACAACTCCAAGCGCAAAGATCATATCACAAACGGTAACGAGCAAGCTCCACAAGATCCAGCAGCTGAACTCTCAGGCAACTGCAAATCGGCACACTATGACCGCGAGTAAGCTATACTGGAGTTATGCCTATTCACCACAAAATAGCCCGCAGTCGTGGCGGGACTGACGACGCATGGAACCTCGCTGACCTCACAGACGAGGAGCACACTTACGAGCATGCTCTTGACTTCGTGCTCTTCCCCGACTTCGCTCCCTGCTTCGACTGTCGTCTTCCAGGCTGGAAGACTCTGCCTCCTGAACTAAAAGAGGTCGTTCGGGCTGAACTCGGAAGGCGCATGTCCGCGAAGTACAGTGATCCTCAGTTCAGGGAAGCGTTCAACGAAAGCCAGAAAAACCCGGAGCGACGACGAAAGTCGAGTGAAACTCAGAAAGGTCGTGTTCGTCGTGAAGACGAAAAAGCGGCCATGAGAAAACCAAAGTCGAAGACAGAGCTCATGGGGCGGTACGAGAGAACTCCGGAGGTTCTCGACCGTTACCGTAAAGCCACTCTCAGTCAACCACGACGCGCCTGTCCCCACTGCGGAACGGTGTGCGCTCCCGGCATGTTAAAACGCTGGCATGGTGAAAACTGTCGACGGAAACCATGACACTTATTGAAAAGACCCGCTATTATTACGATTTCCTCGAGTACTACAAAAAAGCGGAGAAACAGCAAGAGCTGTGTAATCTCGGGACTGTCCCCCATGCCCAATCGGGTGTGGGGGATTCCCTCATGGAGAACGTCGAGTTGTACGATGTGGTCGAGCGAAAGTACGCCGGCTTCAGTCAGATTGTCAACGATGTGTTCTACGGTTGGACGCCCGACCATCCTTACTTTGAGAAGATGGAGGCTGGCTTCGTCACAGATCAGCGGCGTGAGGTAGCCACCAATTGGACTGGCAAAGAGCTTGAGGAGGAGGCATGGTTCTACATCATGCTTCTCCACCGTGTGACTGGATCCGCGATCAATTACGCGAAGATTCCGTCAGGCTATCACAACACCCTGTTGTTTCACCTCCACGAATGTGACACCATCGAGGAGATGACTGATGTCGTACGCTCTCACGACAAGCCATTTTACACCAGTGTGGGCTACCAGTTTCCCGCATTCCCAAAACCTCCCCAGGATTACAAACGCGGCGGAGATTACTATCTGTGTGAGTTTGCGCCAGAGTTAACACGCTCATTCACAAATTGGGTTCGTACCGGAAAACCGAAGAAGTTCCGTGAGATGGGTGACTGGCTGTTCGACTGGAACGTGCAGCATGGTTTGAGAAAGTACAAGTTCCAGTATGCCGCCTTCGTCGCTGACGTTGCCGACTGGTTTCCCGAGTACGTGGATCGTGAGAGTCCATTTTATTACGGCACCAACGCTATCGAGTGCGTCTCATATCTCGCCAAACCGAAGACGAAGATGCCGAAGGAGGCATTCCTTGATGAGGTGATGTTCGAGATCTATCGGGAGACTGGTTCACTGCCGTACAATGCAGAGGACGTCTGCTGCGACTACATTCGCTACGTCGAGAATTACATCAAGCCTGGAGCACATTACGGTCACCTCGACCGCGACAAGATCTGGAACTCCTCCTCAGTCACAGACCACCCGTTCGGTCGTCAGAAGGCGATGCTTGAGCTGGGACTAATCGACTCATTTAATGACCTCAACAACCACCCTTCCGACGACTTCGTCCTCTCCCAAGCAGGCATCGACCGCGACGAATATCACCGACGGCTTCATCGCTCTCGGGGACACAGACCCCAACATTCCAATCGGATCGAACGGTAAGCCACAGGATTCGTATTTCCGACATTGGCCTCTCGAGCGGCGCATCGAGAAGTATAACGAATTCAACCGTAAGTTTGATCTCAGGGTCGACCCTGACTTGGTGGACGGTTTCTCTCATCGCCTTCATTGGGATGAGCATCCCGCTGTGTGGAGGCTTAGGGACGCTGACCTGACGCTCGAGGAGCGCATCGCCATCACCATCCATTGGTCCTTCAGCAACGAGAAGTGGACGAACCTGGTGACTCTCCTGGACCACGGCTGGGATGCTCTAGAGGACCTTTTCGCCACTGAACGCCACGCGCGCTCCGATCTGTTCCAGGTGTACTACAAGAAGGGGACAGTTGTGAGGGATTGGCTGATTCATGAACCTCGCAAGATTGCCAAGGCTATTGCTCCCATTGTGGCCAAATATGATCGGCCACTGACTATGATGGAGTACGCCAAGATTCAAGAGAAAGTGCTGAAAGAGGAGTGGGGATTTCGTGGACCAATGTATCCATGTAAGAACACAGCACGATACCTCGCCATGCCGTGTCCGCATTTGGTTGATCCAGACTCAGTGTTGATTGGCGGTACTGGACACTTTCGCGGTCTCATGTACATCTTCGGACCTCCAAACATTGACGGAAAGCTCAGGTATTCGATCGGAAAAAGCGGTGAATTCTTTGCCGAAAATCGCTATACTGAGATGTGGATGGATCAGATGAACACTCTGATCTCTCATCCTGGTAATCCTGTTCGACGGCATCAGTGGTTGAACGCCGAGGATCAAACGTGCTGGTTCAGTAAGTTCGTTGAACGAAAGCACGGTCATAAACCTCCTGCGAAAAACTTCCCACGAATTTGGATGTTCCCAGATGATTTCTCGCTGAAAGTATGAAAAGAGCTCCTACGAAAACTCTCCCCTCACAGATCGAGTTGCGTGACCTATTCTATTATCGGGACGGTGACTTGTACTGGAGGGAAGGAACTGTTGGGCATAGGAAGGACGCGAAGGCCGGATGCGGAGATCAGTATAGGAGTGTGGGGATTGGAAAAAATCGATTCTTGCTCCATCGACTAATATGGACTTACCATTATGGCGAAATTCCTATGGATTTTGTTGTAGATCACATTAACCGTGATAAGACGGATAATCGTATTGAGAATCTGCGTATAGCTAACATCGGGGTTAATACGATCAACACAAATAATGGTGAGAAAGGACTGTTAGGAATACCGAACGCTTATTGGTGTGATAGAAAGCATAAGTTCTATTATCGCGATCGTAAGAACAAAAACAAGCGCCATTACTACACCACGTGGTATGAGTTAATTCATGCTCTGTACGAATTCGAAATCTTAACTTGGAGTCAGTCAAAACCTTCAACTTCTAAAGAACTTCTTAATCTCTATGTCGCATAACAATCATGTCATTGACAGTATCAACAATGACCTCCTTAATGGGAAGTCTCTTAACTACTACCTCGATCTTATTGGCGACTATGTTAGCCCGTATCCTGATCCTGTAGTTACAGTTCATGATGGGATTCGAGTGGTCAGAGATGACTTGACTGTCGGGACAAAGTGTCGGGGAGGAGATTTACTTGCATCCCGTGTTGAACACGAACGCTTAGTATACGTTCAACCCAGAACTGGACTGGCGGGTGTCAGCCTTTTGGATGTGTGTAAGCGTAGAAATAAAGAGCTCACTTTGTTCATGCCTGCTTCAAAGAAAATCTCATATCATCAAGCCGCATGTATCGAACGTGGAGCTGATGCGAGATTTATCCGCATCGCAGCTATGCCAGTATTGAATAACTATGCTAAGCGATGGGCTGAGGAGCACGGACATTATTTCATTCCTCTCGGATTGAAGCATGAGCTTGTGACAGCTGGCCTAATCCATGCTGCGCTAAAAATCCCGGCTCCGGAAGAAGTTTGGACTGTGGTTAGTACTGGGGTGTTAACACGAGCCCTTCAAATAGCCTATCCCCATGCGAAGTTTCACGCTGTCGCAGTCGCCAGAAACATGCAGTCTGGAGAGATTGGACGAGCTGACATCATTTCGGCGCCCGAACAGTTCCAATCTCCCGTGAAGGGCTTGGACATTCCTCCCTTCCCGTCGGTTCTCACATACGACGCCAAAGCATGGCGTTACATCCCCAAAAACACTGGCCGTGACATCCTCTTCTGGAACGTTGGTCAGAGCCCAACCCTTCAAGATGAGTCTATCTATGCCAAAGTCAGCAGTTTCCGCGAGTGGGGAGACATGTCAGATTACAGGCGTTTTTCAAAAAATTACGAGAAAGCCGTGGTCGCACACTCACGGGTGGTCAAGAACGTGGAGCGAAAATCTTAAAGTGCCGATCAATTATGACAACAAATCTGTCAGAGAGATCTATGTTGACGCGGGTGTCAACTTCGGCGGCTCCCTAAATCTCTTCGGTGGTTACGACGACAAGCTCGATAAGAGAATTCGTGCGGCGCTTGAGGCGGAGATCGTCTGGTCCCTGGACATCGACATGCCCGACTATGCAGGCATGCTCGCCAGACGAAAAGACAGTCCTGAAGACATCCTAGATCCACTGAGGGAGTGGCAGGCGAAGGCTAAGACGGTACGCTCCACAGACCTTGAGCTGCCATGGCTAACCATTGGTGACAGTCACTCTGCTGCGTGGGCACCATGGAATAGCATGGTGGTGAAGGAGAACGGGAAGACGTTGTTTGGTCAGGCGAGAGACGGTTTCCCCTACGTTCGTGAGTACTTGGAGAAATGCCCACAGATTGAGGGTGTGACGATGGTGTTCGGCAACATCGATGTGCGTCACCATCTCTGCCGTGTTCACACTGAGTGGAAGGACATCTACAGGGAGTGGAAACGTTTTGGCGACTCATTGGGAGTGAAGGTGGAATACTCCTGTCCTTGGCCTGTCGAGCACGCTGGACGTAAGCTTCCGAAGACGGGATGGTACAAAGATCACCCGTTTTGGGGCTCACAGGAGGAGCGTGCGGATCTCGTCATTCAGATTCGACAGTTCATGCACGATGAGGGAATGCTGACGGTGAGTTATCCCAAAGACTGGCTTTTGATGGAGCCCGAGGAGTACGCTCGTGAAAGAATGGAGCGACCTCAGTCTGTTCACCTGTCGCCTCAATTTTACCGTCGTCATTGCGAGTGGGCCAACTGAATAAGTGGCACACTCGCGCCGCGTGCAAACTCTGGAGAGATATACTAAAGACATCAGCAACGGCCACATGAAACGAAAGCTCTTAATCATCTCCGGTCCCGATCGCGTTGGAAAGTCTACGCTATGCGAGGCTTTCCGTAGTATGTATGGTGACAAGAAAGTTGATGTGATTCATCTCGCCGAGCCTTCACTCGAGCAAGAAGATCCTTATGACATCAACCGTGACAAGATTCAAGAGTGGGTTGCTGGTGGCAAGGAGTGGTGTTTATTCGATCGTTCGTATCCGTGTTCGATGGTGTTTGAGGAGCACCGACGTGGAAATGCGGGGCATCTCAGCCACATTGTGGAACTCGAAATTGAACTGATGCGGTGCGCTGAAACCTTTGAAGTTGTTCACGTTGTGTATCACCGTCCGTGGCACTGGTCCGCGAAGCACCATCTTGCTGAGATTGAACTTCTCCACCCAAACGCCGCAGATTGGGCTGTGCGAGACAAGTACGTGGCTCGCATGAGAGAACATCAGCTATACTATGAACGAATTCGGGATTTCTGTGACAACATCACGGCCTTTCCAACAATCTGGGTCGGTGCTACTGAGTCCTCAGCTGCCGACGCTGACCGAATCATCGACATTCTGGAGGAAATCAAATGAGTCATAATCTCGTCTTCAACGATACCATCATCAGCAGCAACAACTGGGATGACATCTATGGAGAGTACATCGCCAAACTCATGGCACATGGCGAAACCTTTGTCGGTCGCAATGGCGAGACAAAATCGACCTTTGGTGCTTCGGTTCGTGTCGATCTCCAATGTGGTTTTCCACTGACTCGTCTGCGCAAGATGCCATTCAAAAATCTCGTTCGCGAGTTTCTGTTTGACATTGGTCTGAGTCAGAACGTTGAGGCCCTCGGTCCTGCAAAGCACTTTTGGGATTTCCTCGCTGATGACAACGGCGAGCTCGGAGCTTCCGCCTACAATCGCCAGTGGAGGCGGTGGCCTGCTTCTCGGCCTGGATCTGAGGTGCCGAATGAATCTCTTGTGACTGTTGGTGCGGTCGACCAACTCGATCGTGTGATGCACCTTCTCCGTGACACTCCAAACTCTCGTCACGGCACTGTCATCACCACCAACCCCACTGCGATGAATGTGGCGTGTCCGCCTTGTCATCTTGCGATACAATTCACTCCAAGTGGTGGCTATCTAGATTTGATGGTTCCAGCACGCTCCAACGACATGGTTGTTGGCTTTCCCTTGGACATCGCTCGTTATGCCATCATCCTCACCATGATGGCCAAACTGACGGGCTTCGAACCACGCTACGTCTACATGCCGTCGTCCAACTCCCACATCTACAAAAATTGCTACGGGATCGTTGACGAATTGATCTCGAGAGAGGCTCGCCCCGAGTGCAGGCTCCTCGTTCTGCGCGACGAGATCTCAAGCTGGGACGACGTCCAACTCGATGATCTCGGACTCGAGGGCTACGAGCCTCATGACCCCATCAAGGTGGAGGTCAACTGAGTCCAGACCGGCACTGAACCAGGTTTTCTACACAATTCGATTTACTTCACGGGTTCGCATGGACGTGTTACCACACGCTCGTGCGGGCCCCATTTTCGTTTCTGGAAGGCCTAAGGCCAGTTGAGGAACTGGCACTAGGCCCTGTGTCCAAGACCACGATTTTATGGGACTATAGGACTATGGAAAACCAAACCACCAAAGTTCAATTCGACATCATGTTCGACGACTTCGTCACTCCGTGGGCGGCTCTCGTCGACCTCTGGTCCGACTTCGAAACTGACGAAGTTCTCAACATCCGCCGTCTCCCCGACGTCAACATGTGGCCCACCTTCGAGGTGGAGTTCGAGACTGAGGAGTTCGCACGCAATGTGATCGCGAAGTACCTCGACGTGCCCGATGGTTACGACGACGAAGTGACTGAGTACCTTCAGGGCTGAGGCCCTTGTGCCAGTCCTCAAACTGGCACTAGGCCTGGTTCTCAAAGGCCCTTTGCCTCAGTACTATGATCCTATGAATCAAATCACTCAACCGATGATCTCTCAGATTCCTACACGTGCTCCTAAGCGTGGCGCAGGCGAAGTTGCCTGTGGCAAGGGCCGCACTGGCTCGATGACTCCTGCTGCTGGTCTTGGCAAGCAGATGGTCGTCAACCTTTCCAAGGTGAAGCGCACCTATGCTGCTCAAGTCCGCGAAGATAAGCGGCTCGCAGCTCTCGAGCGTCGCGATCCCATCATCGCAGCAGACAACGCTCGCATCGCTAAGCTGTACAACTGATTATGTCTCGTCAGCCTGAAATCCCCTTCGACGAGCAAGTCGAGTCCATTCGCTGTCTCCTTCGTGCCGGAGTTCGCTCTGATGTGCGAGACAGCCACTTCGACAATGTATGCTATCAGCTTATCTTCTCTCTTCCCTCGAAGTCTACGTGCATCACTCAACGACGCCTAGACTCTGATAGGCAGCAGGAGAAGGTAGATACTAAGGACCACATATATCGCCCCCGTCCGTGGGGATTCGTTCTTCGTAAACGCCCCGAGCTGTTGGATTCTCTCGAGACTTTCCTCCCCTTCGCTGACGAACTTAGGACAGTCTGTCGCTGTATGAGCAATGAGAATGAAGCAGTGAAGGAGAGGGAGAGAATTGAGAAGTTGAAGCTACCACGCTCGCGCACTCGAGATCTTTACGCGAACTGCGGGATTACCACGTACGCGTGGTCCGTGAATTACAAGAGGACCGTGCTCGAACCGGCCTTCCACGAAGTTCCAAATTTTATGGACGAACTCGAGCAGGAGATCTTAGGATGGACTTGAGTCCAGACCAGCACTGAACCGGGTTTCTTACACTTTCACTTTTATCTCACGAGAGCCCTCGAGCGATGGATAACACGCCATCGCCGAGGGTTTTTCACGTTTTGGTCTGGACCAGGGGGCCCTTGTGCCAGTCCACAAACTGGTACTAGGCCCAGTGTCAAAGCCGCGAGTTTTATGGGACTATAGGACTATGAAAAACCAAACCACTCAAGCTCTCGACCTCGACAAAATCTCCCAGAAGAAGCTCGAGGCCCTTTACGGAGGCGGCTACATCGCCCGCAAATGGGGCGCCGTGTGGGGGATGACCCGCAAGGAGTACTGGACCCTCACCGCCATGGGCGAACGCGTCTGGCACCTCGTCTGATTAACCACTTCAAAACAATGAACTCACAAGTCAAACAGCTTATCCTCGACGCAGCAGTAGAGAAAATCAGCTCTCTGCTGTATGAAAAAATGATGGACGACATTCACGAGGCAGTCACTGACTCGATGGTTGAAGTTCTCGGCAACACCATCGATTTCGACCAAAGCGAAACGTTCGACACCATGATGGAACTTTGTGGTAGGATTGCTATAGTGGCCCTGCCTGAGTGAACACATGCCAAAACCAACTGTGAAAGACAACATCGTCTCCATCAATCTGGCTGACCAGATGAAGGAGGACTATGGAGATTACGCGATGGCTGTGCTCCTCGGCCGTGCCATCCCTGATCTTTATGACGGCCTGAAACCAGCAGCTCGGCGCATCCTTCAGACGATGATCGAGGAAGGTCTGCTGCCTGACAAAAAGTTTGTGAAGTGTGCTCGTGTCACGGGTTTGACACTTGCTTATTATCATCCCCAGGGAAGTTGCTATGGCACGCTCGTCAACATGGCGACAGCGTGGAACAACAATGTGCCTTGGGTGAACGGTCACGGGAATTTTGGAAGTTCTGTTGATGGTCCCGCTGCTGAGCGATATACGGAAGCGAAACTCCGTCCGTCAGCTGTCGACCTTCTCCTTCAAGATCGTGCGACGTGGGAAACTCGTCCAAACTACGACGGTTCGCGTCAGGAAGCTGTCCGCTTCAACACCGCTGTGCCGTCCATCCTTCTGAATGGAGACGCTGGCATTGCAGTGGGATTCGCAACCACTCTCGCACCACACAATCTCCGTGATGTGGTGCAAGCTACAGCATTGATGGCCAAAAAGGACATCAAGAAGGCTCGTGAACTCCTTTTGCCTGATTTCCCCACAGGGTGTGACATTGTCCGCGATGAACAGCTTCTTAATTACACTCAGACTGGTAGCGGGAGTATCCGCTGTCGTGCACGGTACGAAGTCTCTACGCAAGAACGGTCTGGTAGGGCGAAGAATCGAGGAGTGGTTACGTTTACAAACCTACCTCCTCGGGTCAACCCTGAAAAATTGGGTGAACAAATCAAAGACGCCCTCGAGAAGGGCAAAATCGACGGAATCGCTGAAGTCATCGATGAATCTGATCTCTCCGGAGACCGTGTCAGTGTTATTGCGAAGCCCGGTGTGGACGCTGAACAAATGGCTCAGCAACTCTTCGCAGTCACCGATCTTGACACTAAGTATCCGGCAAAAACGCTGGTTATTGACGGTACGCGACCGGTCGAGCTCTCGCCAGTTGACATTTGTGCGCGCTGGTTCGAGTGGAGATTGGATCGCCTGGAAGTCAAGTTCCGACACGAACTTGATCTGAAGGAGATGCGTCTCGAGATTGTTCGTGGCTTTCTCAAAGCCATCGACAAGATCGACGCTGTCATCAAGATCATTCGTGCTTCGGCGTCTCCAAAGGACGCACTCACAACTCTCATCACCACACGCACGCTCAAGTTCACAGTCGATCAGGCGAAGGCCATCCTCGAGATGAAGCTTCGTCAGCTCACTGGTCTTGACCGCGAGGAATTGCTCGCTGAGGAGCAGGCGCTGATCGTGGAGGTCGCCGAGTTGACCACCCTCGCAAATGACAAGAAAGCCCGCACTGAGTGGGCCCTCAAGCTGGCGAGCGATCTCGCCACACGTCACGGAGAGAAGCGTCGGTCAGCTCTGATCGAGCCTCCGGCTGGCTTCACGAAGGTCACCACGCCCGGAGCGCCCAAGCGCGACCAGGCTCCTCGGGTGGCGCGGCCGAGGTTCATGCTCGTTGACCAAAAGAAGGGCATTGTCACTCAAGCCAAAGGCCCACGTGGAGCACTCGTCCTCGATCAGAAGGACAAAGTGGTGTTCTTCACCGCTGACGGATTCCTCCGCAAAGTGCCTGCGACCTTCAAAGGTCCCATTGCTGACGCCTACACATCAGTGACTCTCGCAAAACGAGAAGCTGAGGTGGCGACACGAAAGTACCTCTGCGTGTTCAAACTCGGCGAGGTGCTGAAAGCCATCGTGTTCGAGGGTGAGTCGCTCTGCAAAGTGACTTCGAAAGGAAAAGCCGCACTCCCAGAGGGAGCCGAACTCGTTTGGTTCGATGAGAGGGCCTACACCGTCACCTTCGCCTCGAAGAGGAAAAAGGCCCTTGAGCTCACGCTTGCCTCGGTGAAGCTCGGAAAGCCAGGTGGGGCCGGGACGAAAATCGCAAATTTGTGTGATCTGGCCTCCTGATGAAGGAACCATCGCTCACGCAAACCCCGTTGTGAGAAAATTAAAAACTGACTCTCGGGGCTGGGTAAAACCGCTCCGAGGGTGTTCAACCCCCCACCCGGCTATACTGAGATTGGAGGCCGAGACTGAATGTCAGAACTGATCTACCCCGTTGAACGACTATTGGCGAATCCGAAGGTGTTCTTCGCCATCGCTAAGGTCCTCAATGGACCAGACGCCGAAACTCTCAAAGACATTTTCTACGATCTGATCGAAGCTGATATGGGCGACGCTGAGACCGTTGATGAGATCGAATTTGCGGCTGATGAGGTATGTTTTAGAGAATCGCCAGATGAATCAGGCGTGATTCAGGTGATTCTGGATACTGGCACAGCGGCAGAACTTCGTCCGCAAGGCGAATACGTTGCTGGCATCACAAGCAAAGACGAACTCGATATCACGTCCACCATCTACAAGCGTCTTGTTGAAGCCATCATTGAGAGTCGTCCCGAATTTGCTGGTGACGTCGTCCTCTGCGATCCACCTATGCCTTCCAACCAATATCTTCGCAGCGAAGATGGCGAGAGCTTCAATGGGCAATTCCACCTATTGTCAGATCCAGAGAAAACATATGGCTTCTCCGTCGAGGTGATCGACATCCCCAATGATATACTAAAAGCAACGGTGTTTCCTAACTGATGGCAAACAAGGACTTCGTAAACTACAAAATCTCAGCACTTCGAAATGAAGTTCCACGAATCAAGAAGAAGTTAGTGGCCGCAAAGCACGCAGTAGAGACACTGGATGCCGAAGTCGACGCCCTTAACCAAAAGGTTGAGAGCGTCGCTTCTGTTGTGGAGGCATTTGAGGCGACACAAAGTCGTCGACACGAGCGTGAAGTGAACAAGTTGCTCAAGCGCATTGAGGAGCTTGAGAGAAAGCTCTCCGCTTCTGCACCTGTCAGCAGCGTCAACGAAACCGTCATTTCGAAGGTCTCCACGATCGCCATCTTCGATGCCATCCTCAGTGCCATCACCTCGTGGTCCGTTCACGGCGACCAAGCGTCAGACGTCGAAGCAGCTTCGCAGACGGTCATCTTCCCGTGTGTCTACGAACGCGTGATGAGTGGTGACGATCCGGCTTACCTCCTCGATGAGGTTCCGGCGTCCGCAGAATTGGTTGTTCAACGTGGACGCGAATTTGTGCGATGGGTTCGCAGTGAGTGTGAGACACACATCACCAATGACGCCGCTTGGAGTGTGTATGCTCCGAAGATTCAGGAGTGGTGGTTGAATGACGGATTGCCATTGTTGTATGGCGAAGCTGACCCCGATTGGGAGGAAGACACACCGTACACCTTCGAGCAGATCGAAGTGTGGCGCAACAACCCTGTTGACCGTGTGATGGCGTTTCCGAAGATTCAGGACGCCATGGATCTTCTCCAGAAGCACAGATCCGAGGTGAATTCTCGTATCAACCTTCAAGAATTCAATCGTAACGTCGCAGCAACCCGCCTCTCATGATTCGTACTCCCAAAGGGGCCTACAAGAAAATCGGCCCCGATCTTGTTCAAGCGGTAGCAAACACTTACGAGAAGTGGTTGGCGAGCCCGACTGCGGCCAACAAGAAAAAGTATCTGACGTGGCGGCTTCGCATTCACCTCCGCTGCAATACTTTCTTGCGGAGAGAGTTGGAGATCGTCAATGAACACTTTCATCTGGGGCTGAATGATGAGGACGCAGGACAACTAATGTGGGACTTTGAGGGGTAAAACACTCTTAGCACTTAAGAGCTCCCCCAATGCCAGATACTCCTCAGGTGGGTGGCAGCAACCTAAACTCACACTATCCAAATTACGCAGCTGCCTGGACCAGCATCGTCAACTTCGACGCCAACGGATATCCTCTTTATCGGCTCCCTCAGGTGATGCTTCCTCAGCTGCGTTGTGCAGCCATCATCCCGACCGGTAGCACAACTGTTCCGCCCTCAATCTGACCATAGTCGCAATGGCTCTCAATACTCAATTCCCCAACTGGGCCAACGGAGCCAATAGCTCCCTGGTCATGACCGGACCCTACGTCCTGACAGGTCCATTTGTGGGTCTACCACGATACCAACTGCCTCAGCAGTTGATTGAGACCGGCTTTGGCGCTGCTCTGGTTTCAGAGGGGTCCACAACTGAATCACCGACCTACCCTGAGGGCCAGTACAACCCGGATCCGTTTATTGAAGGCGCTGGAGTTATCACAGGTGACGCTAAAGTTGGCGAGACCTTGACCTTCACTCCTGGGGTAGTGAGTGGTACTGCTCCGATCAATCTCGATTACCTGTGGGTGTGGGTCCAAGGCAAGACAATTACTTACCTTGATGCCGGTCTCACGTATGTGGTGGACTCCCTGGACGTAGATAAGTTGATTGGCGTTTTCACAGTCGCTGAGAACTCAAAAGGCGAAGTTCGCACTGTATCTAATCTCGTTGGTCCTGTCTTAGGCACCGATCCAGCTCAGGGCGTTGCCGGAACCATCAGCGTGGTCGGCGGCGGCGCCATCACTGCCTTCGCAGGTCAGACCCTTGAAATCTCCACACTGCCAACAGCGACTGGAAACCCTGCACCTGCAATCTCGTGGAACTGGGTGCGTAACCCGACCCTTTCGACTGAAGTACCGATTAAGGTAAGCGGATACACATACGTTATTCAAGGCAAAGATATCGGGTGTAACCTGG
>Ga0194117_10004395_pt1 | contig 13470 bp, 10 predicted proteins | sample TA2MahsurfametaG_FD_160579 | JGI IMG/M metagenome (GOLD analysis project Ga0194117, IMG submission 160579) | Freshwater microbial communities from Lake Tanganyika, Tanzania - TA2015009 Mahale N1 surface | ecosystem: Environmental > Aquatic > Freshwater > Lake | place: Tanzania: Lake Tanganyika...
CTTTTAATGAATTGGCTCTATAAACTTGGCACCAACTAATGACTTTTCTGATGTCGCGTTAAATATCCAGCCCATCCGTATATAGATTGGCTTCACATCTCAGCCGGATTTGATCCAAACTCATGAATTACAGCTTGCTGACTTCTTTAATTACACTTTCAGGAAGTTTAGTAGCGAGAACATTGCTGCAAACAAAATTCATAGATTAAATGTTTTCGTTGTATGAAAATCCATAGGGGAATTGTGGGACAATCTGGTTGTTGATAGGGAGTGCGATTTGTGTGTGTGGATATTTAGATATGATATGTCTGGTTTGAAGTGGATCTATGAATAGCCAGATGAAAGGCCGTTGATCTATTGACTCGTAGATGAGTTCCTAAAGAGGGTAGTTGAGGAAATCATAACGAAGGACTTGGCATTGGTCGAATTTTATGATCTGATCAATCTGCATGTATGGAGTATTTACTATGGATAGCAGGAAGTCGGGCAGTTGACTTCTGTAGGGTTCGATTTTGAACTGAGATAAGATCAAGCAAAAAGAAAGAGTAATGACTAGTTAAAGTCATTCAAAATGAAGTCTTACATTTTTTTTGTTGCCACGCATCTAAGCCGCTTTCAGAAATATTTAATATATAAATTTCGTGAATCCACAAACCATTTTCTAACACACCCTAACATAAAACTGAACAATCCATACCTATCATGTAACTCCCACCTTTTTTTAAAATCAAACCACTCTTTATTGTTATTTATATATAGACCTTATACTTACATTTTTAACACACCATATTAAATACACATTCACCATTATTCCAAGGCGTCATCTTAAGACACCCTCCTAAAATAAAACCACTCTGTTTTTACGTTTTGCGCACAAATAAAAAAGACAACCGCCTGTGTTATAATCAAAGTTTAGCAGAACTCAGATCAGAAATAACTAAAATAAAATCAAAGAGTAAAATAGAGATAACCGTCAGGGTGGCAGTACTCTTACAGCTTCTAAATATTAATCTTCAAATATTTTAAACTAATCCCATGTAGTTTAGGTTTTAGCCGATCCTAACTGCCCACAATGTCTTTCCAAAAATCCTAGAAAACAGTTCCTTTCTTAATAATCCTCTCCACTCTCCACCCATTCCCCACTATTCTTACCGGAACATTCTATATTTTCTCGTCATTGCACACAATAAATTTGAAGCCCAACTTGGTTGATGCTGGATCTAGATCACCCAAAAACTAAAGTAACTCATTTTTTTGTAAACTAGTGAACATACTTTCGATGTTATTGACACTCATATCAACGGTAATTACTGAAGCTCCGAATTTGCCATACCTTATCGAAGTTGATGCCTTAAGATTTTGCTTGTAAAAACGCATCAAATCAATCTATGATCTCACCTCTGGCTGCCTAAACTCACACTCCAACTCAATGATACTATTAGATTCTTGGAAGTAGAGAGCGAAGAGATGACTGACTATTTATGTGCCATCAAGGACAATATTGTTGGTGGGCATTCTGAGAGTGATTTGTTGTGGTTGGTGAGGATAGGGAATGAATGATGTAAAGAATTCAGTGATGAGAGTTTAATAGAAGCCGATGTAGTGGTGCCAATGTGCGTTGATGAAGAGAGGTAGAGGTGCTATCCAATCTGCGATATCTTGTGGTGCCATTTCTACTTTGATGACAATTTGTTTATTCCAAACTATCTCGTTCATTATATCTAATTAAATATATAACCTCGTCCTGTGTTTAATGTGTCAAATGAAGTTAGTTAGAATTATAATCTAAATATACCCAAATCCTTTTGTTCGCAATTACTCATAGAAAGTTGAATCAAACTTATTCTTTCAGACACTTATTACATCGGGCCTATTTTTATCCAAAAACAAAAAGACCGAAAGAGCGAAGTTTGTTTGTTGAATTTTTGCATTTCAGATGTAGCATAGTTTGAGTTTATATATTCTTTTAAAAAAAACATTTTCTGCATAAAAATGGGCAACAGTCTCACCAAAAAAAAGAAAACATTCGTCAATCACTACCCCAACAGCCAGCAAGAAAAGGAAAATATGACTCAGCCCTATATGGTACGACCCTGCCCCAATATGTAATGCCCTTCACATATAGCATACAACTTTAGCCAGGAAAAGAGTATTCTTTCTGTACCTGCGGGCTATCGAGAACTCAACCTTTCTGCGATGATTCGCACTAGGGAACAAAGTTCCAGCCGATAAAATTCGAGCCTACAAACAAAACTAACATCCTTTGTCTGTGCAAAAAGAGCAAATGTCTTCCTTTTTGTGACAATACTCATAAAAAGTACATGAATATTGATTTTTGAATGATTAGCTAGCTTTCTCTTACTCCCGAGAACAGTGGGAGTTGCGAAACATTAACAAGATAAGAAATAATCTCGAAAATATTTGAATTTATTTAAGATCAAATTTATCCAAAGTTTCAACCAAATAACCATCTACCCCGCTTGTAGTGTTTTGAATAGTTATGAGGTATAACCCGAGCATTAATCGTAGCGAGAGTTTACTGAATCATATAAATTGATAACCACACATCTTTGCTTGATTCTTGTAGGAAAGTCCAGAGTTCCTCCGCTGTCAACCTACAGACATACTCAGATTAGTATTTCCAAAATTATCTCTAGCATTTATCCATATTTTCTTCCAAGTGATAAAACTATATTATTTTTTTGAGTTTCTCCTTCAGCTAGTCTTGGGTCTAGATGTAAACTGCCCGCCCATCAACCTTCATTATAAAATTTCTTTACCTCAAAGCAACTTGTTGAGGCTAAGTATTTGTATTTAGAGGATATTAATGATCTTAAGAATATGAAGGCTAAACTGGTTCTAAGTCCAACTAAAATGAGCTTTACAAGTGAGGTTAAGGTGAGTTGTATTCCCAAGAATACTATTCAGTCGAGATCTAATCTTGTTCCATTGTTCGCTTTATAATTATAAGAAAGCTCTTATAATTTTAATATAAGTATACTCAAAATAGTCTAAATAGGTTTTCTCAATTCGGCTATTTAATTTAGAGTGAAGATTAGAAGAGATCAATAAAATTTAAGTGCACAGTTACCGTTCTCATCTCTGTATTTATTGTACAATCTTTCGATCTATTTCACGTACTCGCTGTGAACTTAATTTATCTCTTATTTGGTAGGCCACCCCGGAGTTAGCACTGTTTTACTAATCAGTTTTCCAGTTATGACTGTGATATTCATGTTGGTGGGTAGAAAGATGCCAGAATATCTGTTCCAGAAGAATACTCCAGGTATTTTAATTTTGTTTAAAAGAAGTCGGAAATTTTAAAGTGCCTACAGAGTCCAAAATCCTTTATGCTCTCCTAGTACTATAGTCGGGCATATCTTGTAATCGTTTTCTAAGGCATACTTGATAAAACCCTTTCTTTGATTAACCCAGCATCTCATCTAATTAACTGAAGTAATTGTTGCTTATTCGAATCCACCAGGCAGCATCCCAATATTTTTGCCTTCTTTCATCAATTTCTTGACGTTTGAGTTAGAAGCAGAGCCAACTCCCCAGATCTTTAGAAATGCTCCCAAAATAGGTACGTTTAAAACAAAATCTGAAGAAAGAACAATCATATTTGAGAAATGAGGTTTGCCTGGAAAGTTATTTGATCCTAAAATACCCATTGCATAGACACTGTGAGGATGATAAGCAAAAATGCATCTTTATGAAGGAGGAATTTCTGCGTCCTCTCTGACTTCAAAACTATCAAAATAAGCAGCAGGGTGGTTGTACTTGACTATAAGGTCTACATAAGGCTGTACTTTCCTAAGAGGAATCTGTAAGACAACGATAACCAGGAGGAAACAGATAAGTTAAACATTTAGAGTGAGAAGTGCATAAATTGAGATACCAACAGATGCAAACATTATGATCTGGATGATAAGCAGAAAGACGAATGCACACCATTTATATTTTTTAGTTTTTAGAATCTCTTCCATTTTAATCAACAGATGTTTTAAATTATCTAATAATGGTTTTCTATTCAAGAAACTTTTAATCAGGTTTTATAATAAAATTATTAAATGAGCAGCAAAAAAGACGATAAGAAGAAAGCCGGCAAGAAGGAAAAGGAAAAAGATAAAGAGAAAGAAAGGATGGCCGAAGAGGAGACCAAAAGAGAACAAGAAAGACTCGAAGCACAAGCCAGAAGTAATTATTTTATCACTCAGTCGGAGTCCTCGAAAAATCAGGCATTCTCGATGCTTATTAGTATTTTCTTCGAGCCATTTGCAAAAATGGACTGCCTGAGGCGAACATATTTTAATTCGCAGCTCAGCAAATCCTCAAATACCAGAAAAAAATGAAACTGAAGTAAGCAAAAAAAGAGTAACTCAACAAATCCCCATAAAGAGAAAGGCAAGGCAGCATTTAGAAAATATAAAAATACGATAAAGGAGGAGATAAGCATTAGAAGTAAAAACCAAAAGCTCCCGCTCTGCCCTTCAAAGGTGAGGTTAAGTAATAGGTCCTCAAGGCTTTAAAAAAATGAATGATAGAGAATAATTGTTTTTGATATGATTTGTAAATAACAGCAACGGGTAGGCCAACATCATATTCTTATGAAAAAGATGATACTCGGTTGATCAGATTCGAGCCGATGTCTGATAAGTTATGACAATATTGCGGACTGTTGTTTATAAAAATACATGTTAAGCTTTTATCCTGCTTTTCCATCGACAATTAGCGTAATCTCCAATGCCAAAAGCACATCCCAGTCGCAATCCCAATCTCGAAACTTTCTTTGAAAAAATCAGACAACAGGCTGTGAATAATCCTAAATTAAAGCCGAAGGAAGATAAGTAAGAAGAATAATAATCTAAAAGCAAAGATCATGAATAACCTGAATTTACTTTCTATGCTATTAAAAAATAAAATACATGTTCTGAAGACAAGAAATCAACAGGGAGTACTACAAAGAGCAAGAGGAAAATCTCTCTATTAGACTATTTCGAGAATAGCTCTCTCGGATTCAATAGTAAAGAACGTAGTCGTACTCGGGATCAGGTGCAGAAGAGCAAGAAAAAAACCAAACCTAAAAAATTGGATAAAAATCAAACGACACTTCACAAATTCTATACAAACGTGGTAACCAAAGTTGTGAAACCTCAGATCAAAAAAGAGTTCAAGAAATAAAAACAACTCACCCTATAGTTTTTTTGCAAGGAGAAGTCATAGAAAATCAGGAACCAAACACAATCTAATTGATCTTTCGCTCTTAACTCAATATTTTATAATTATAAATTTTGGCCAACCGATAATACTCTTTCATTTCAGTTGCAAAGTACGTATTAAATTACACTTGTAACGTATAAAATTTTAAATAAAGTAATGTAACTTTAAGATGTCATTAATATCTAATTAAGTTCCAGAGATGTTGGCAAAATATTCAAAAAGCAAAGCCAATAACGAAGAAAGGAAAGACAAAAAATAGTAAAATACCCTCAGAATGTATCGTCTATCCTCTGATCTAAGCAGTTACCTCTCAAAAATCCTCAAAAACGGGATCAATGGAGCCAAAATCATTTCTTTCGAGAGAGTGAGCTAACTCTGCTAATCATAATTGCAAAGAATGATACAGTTCAAAGGCTAGAATGGTAAAAGCAACTAGTAAGTTGAAGATCATGAATTAACTGTAGCTGTAGTAGGGATACAATCCAAAATAATCTTAGAAGAGAGATGTTAAGGTGATTTTAACAGTAGTAGACTATCACTACCTGACAGGAAAAGGTAAAATGAAGAGTCTAAAGATACTAAATTGATTAAACGGTACGAAAATCTCATAGCAGAAATTTAAAAAAGCTAGTCCCAGATACGCATCTTTCTTGATAGAGAAACTTGTTAAAGTGAACTCGACTTTGCTAACTGTTACTTTTTCTTTGTAACTCATACTCGTAAGCTGAAAAAGCTTTCAAAAGAAAAACTCATATCATCCAGAGTAAAACTTCTGCAAACCATCATCTTTTTCCTTAGATAGGCAGCAGTTCAGCTGCAACCAGAAATGGCATAGAAGATTGAAAGTGAATACAAATAGTAAAGTATTATTTATGGAGCGAATGCATCTTTTCTTGACTCATCCAGATCTTAAAATCAACAACTCCAGTAAAGTCCAAGCTACGAACAAGTTAATAACTGGACAAGATATTCCTCGAGGTTCGTTTAAGATAAGATTATCTAACTGTCAGGAATATGTGAGCAGATTCCACAACTCTAAACTTATAAGAGGACTCTTCAGTTTGCCCAGCTTGAATCAAACCAAAAAAATTGTTTTTTCAAAGTGGTAGATGTTTTGATAAGTTTACATCATAAAGTATCCTATCTATCAAGGAACAAGCCACAACTTCTTAAGGAACTTGAGCAAGCGAAATCTGAGATAAATTTTATGAATACAAAAATTGATGAGTTTTTAGCACAAATGATGGATTAGACCAACTAAATCTTTCCCGTCGACTTTTAAGGTTTAGACTAAAGATGGAAGAGCCAACTCAGTCAGGATTTAATAAACTTAAGAGGACATCTCCATAAACTTTCATAAATCATCATGAGACAAGACTAAATCCATACTCAAAATTACGCCAAAGTTGACAGACTCATCAAAATTGTATAACTTTTCGGGAAAGTTTTATCAGGCGAAAACGACTTCGTTTAATAATGGGAGTAACTTGTAAATGAACTGCAAAGAAAGGAAGGGTCTATGTCTAATTAAGAATATAGAGTGATCATGTTACTCTAATAATGCTTAGCTATTGAACATTCCCGGATCGTAGCCATGCAACAAAATGACAACAACCAGACAAACCGCACAAACGAAGAACTCGAAATAGAAGTTAATAAACTCATTGAGGATTATGAGAGACTTAAAAGTGACAACTCCCAACTTGCTAATACACTCGAAATGGAAAGAAGACTTAGAGAAGAATTGCTCATTGAAGTTGACGAGCGAGATAAAATTATAAAGAACTTATCTGCCAAAAAACTTGCCTTGTAAAAAAAAATAGCAAAGCAAGATGGTGATTCTGTAGCATCGAGCAGAGCTAAAGATATTGATTACAGAAAATTGGAACATTAAGTTCAAAAGTATCTTGAAAGTTCATTGCTCCTAAAATAGCAGTTGAAAGTTTCATAGGGCGAAAGAGAGAAATTGCTGTTACAACTTTAGACTGACAAGCAGCAGTATTTAAAAGTATTTTAATCAGTAAATCGATTAAAACCCTAAAAAGATAGACTTGAAATATAATGTGAGGAGTTAAATAGTCGTCTTGAAACATTGAAAAATGAACAGCTCAGGCAAACTAATAGATTAAATAAAGTTATAGCAGACCTCAACAATGAAAAAAGTTTGTTAGAGATGCAGCTGGATACAGCAGAGAGGAATAATTTGAGACTCATCTAAAGACTTGAATTAAACGATAAAAAAATAGCAGAGTATAACAAACTCATGATGGCTAGACTTGAAGAAAAAGATGACAACACAACTCTCAGACTTGAACGAGATCTAGATAGATATAAAAGGTAGTCAGAAAATTATCAAAAAGAGGTCAGGTAATGGTAGTTAGAAAATAAAGGACTTCGAGATGAACTAACAAATCTTAAATTCAAACTGAAGTAAAGTGAGTTGAATCGAGAGAATCGTAGTTAGTCAGATCAAATAGTCTTATAGATGAAAAATAAAATCTAAAAACTACAAAATAAGAACAATAGTTTATCACGCACCCTCGATGAGAGCAAGAACAGAGAAGAAGATCTTTAGTAAAAGCTAAGGAACTCCAACAAAAAAATAAGAGATCTATAAAACAAATAAAGATAGCTATAAAGTGATAAAGCTAGATACATCAAAAATCATTAGTAGTCTTAAAAGAAGTGCCAGGATTTGCAAAGGCAACTTGATGACTTAAGACATTGGAATGACAAATAAGTAAGGAACGCTCGGGAAATGCTTACAAAGAAAGAGGTAGAACTTCTTGAAAAGGTGACTTTAGTGAGTGCACTTTAACATAAAATTCGTATGCTTTAAGACCAACTCTCACATAAGAGTAGTCAGTCGGAGAAGGTGACTCAAGAACTAATCGAAACAAAAGTAAAGCAATATTAAACCACTATTGAGACTCATAAACTCATCGAACTCAAACTTGAGTAAAAAGCAAAAGGACTCCAGAAAGAGTTATAAGAGAAAATAGAGGTTGAATTTAAACTTACAAATGAAATTGATAGACTCAGTAAGGAAATAGACAGAATGAAGGCAGAATTAGAAAAATTCTTGAGAGAATTAAGCTAAAAAGAACTAATCATAAAGATCGAGAGACAAAAAATCGACTAACAGGTCAAACAAATTAGATAGTATTAGATCAAGGATAAAGTTAGAGAAGAAAGAATGAATACTCCTCACCACGACAAACCTCACCGCTAAGATTAAAGTAACTCCACTCCCTCGCACTTCTAGGACCCTATGTCGAGATCCAATCCCAGGTATGATAACTATTTCAACGCTAAAGAATATGATCGGCTTTCGAAAGAGTATAATGACTTTAAAAAGCATGCTTCTCAAAAACTATAGGCTTTGTAAGCTAGTCTATAAGAAGCTCTGAAAGATAAAGCCAAATTGAAAGCAGAGTTATCATTGTCAAATGTAAGATAAAAAGATCCTTCTGGTAAAACTTAGATAAGAAAGTAGAAACTCGAGTAGTTAGAGCTATGTTTAAAAAAATAAGTGTAAAAAAATATTAATCTTCAGTCAAGAATTGATGCTTTAAATGGGCAAAACCAAAATTTGATAGCTGAAATCCAAAAAAGCAATCAAAAGCAATCATAGCAAGCAGGATTGTTGTAGGTAATGAGAAAAGAAAAGAAAGAAACAAGTGATAGGCTATCACAGTAAATTTTGTAAAAAGAAAAACGTAAGCTGTCGAACACCAAATAGGTTTAACTTCTCTAAAAGATTAGAAAACTTTAAGTACAAGTCAAAGAGTTAGAAAATCTCAACAATAACTTGAAAAATTCAATCGCCAAACTTGAGGTATAAATGGAACAAGAAACCAAAAATATGTTCAATCACTATGAGGCAGAAATGAAAAGAGTCATTGCATAAACAGACACTACTAACTTGAAACTGTCAACAGAAGTTTATATGCTCAAAAAACAACTACAAATCCAACAAAATCCTGTCAAACTTTAGAAAGAAAAAGAATAAACCTTCAATGAGTTGAAAAAATCCATTGAGTTGTTGCTGGCAGATAAAAATAAACTTCTAACTTAGAACAGCAAACTTCAGAATGAAAAGATCAATAATGAGAGACAAAGAATATAATCCACACAATAACTCGAGAGTAGAAGAAAAGTCGATTAACTAACATTCCAAATAAATAATCTCAATAAATAACGAGATTTGATTCGAGGACAACACGACACTATGAAGAAACATTTGGAAGATTAAACCAAAAGGGCAATCTACCTCTAGTCTCAACTCATAAAAATAAAGGCAGAATTAGAGCAAGAAAAAAATCAAAATATCAAAAACAATTTGAATGACCAAAGAGGAAAAAACACTAATAATGATTACTTGTATGCAAAAATCAGAGCTTTAGAGGAAGCCCTTTAAGCTGTTGGTAGCTAATTATCGGATAACAAGCGTTTGAATGAGATTCCTTTTTCTAAAGGCACCAAAATGGTGAAATCCCAGTTAATCGCATCATCTCCTTAATCTTCGTAAATGCAGAGATTGATTGAGCTTTAACAAGAATGGATAAAAAAGTAGAGAGTCTACTTGCAATAACTGTAATATATGAGTAGATAGATCTTCAATCTCAGATAGGAAATTAAAGTGAGTAAATCAGACAGACCCATCGTCACTTCTCTCCCTCAGAACGGTATTCCTACCAATAACACATATTCATAAAATGCAATTTTCAACCGTTTTGAGCTTATCAAAGTTGAGAAAGTATTGTAAGGGAAAAGAAGATGGGACAATATTAACTTTGCAGAGTCTCTGAGCAAGTGGGGTGTGCCTTCGATTGTTGGCCAAGAAATAGAAGATTTGAGAAAACTGTTTTTGAGTACTAGTCAAATCATTGGCACGATAAATCAATAACAAATAAATCTACAACAGCTAATCGAATCTCTACCTTCTCTTCAAAACTTACTCTAATTCATCTTACATATCTTGAGTTTCTTTTCGGAAATAAAGCTGGACTCGCCTGATGCAGCTAAAATTCGCGATGAACTTGACAATATCGGTAAGAAATACTCAGGTGGGCACTTGTTCACAGTGCTAGAAGAGTACACAATCCATATACTGCAAAATAATGCAATAGAAGAGTACAAGCGATAACTGAGAGAAAAAGCTCAAGAACTACTAGAGATCAAACAGAAACTTGACTAGGTAATTACTCAGCAGTTGCAATAATAAGAGAGAATTTACAACAAACCGCAGCCTACACCGCATAGAACCCTACAACCAGGGCAATATCACAGTTCTTCGTACAGTTCTCTGAGCAATTCGCGGAACAAATGATAATAAGTTATCATATAAATTTTTTATTACTAATTCTTCAACTATCCATTATTTCTTCTCACTGCTATATACAAGATGGTTTGTATATTTTGAATGTGACAGCTTGACCCCACCTTTAAAATAATAATAAGTGATGATTCCTTTTCAGAAGATATTCACTCTCATTGTGCGTACCTTTTCTAAACCAGTTATCAGCTATCTCAAACAACGACAGCAAGAGAACAAGATGGTTTACTTGCGTTGGTTTTTTGTGAGGGTAGGACGTCGCTATCAGATATTCTAACACTGGCTCAACCATAAAATACTTAAAAACACACATAAGAAACAGATGAACTAACTTAAAGATGAGATACTTCTATAAAAAGGTATAGAGGCCTCATATTAAATCATGTTTTATTGTATTGTGATTGGCTTGCCGATGTATGAACTCTATACAAGTGCTGTATCAGCTCAGAAGAAAGAGAAAAAACTCAACTAAAACGTCACCATTATGTAGAGAGATTTAAAGTAAATCAACATAAATTTGACAAAGGCAGTATAGGCATTAAAAAACAGATAATCTGAACGCAAGAAGTTGATAACCGAAAGAGAAAACTTGATAGCCACTGCTCGCAAGCAAAGGGAGGAAAAGAGACAAAAAGAATTTAAGTAATACTTGGCACTTAGATAAGAATAATAGCATCAAAGACTGACGAAACTCATGGGTGAATAAATAAAATAAAAAACTGCAAACGTTTAAGAGATAAGTGCTGAAAACAACGCACCCTAAACCACACTCATTGTTGATAGCTAACATCACTCTTCTACTGATGAGCAGAGCAAAGTTTGATTATTTTAAATATTTTAGACCAATTGCAAACTAACACTTATCATTTGCTGCCGAAAATATGTCTGAAATTGGGGTCTGCTGTCAGTCGAAGGACTTCGTTATAAGTTTTTAGATCTACATAAACACAGCAATACCGAAATTGTCTTTGAAGTTACAGTATTACTTCAGGATGATCTCTTGACCTGATTATGCTGTTCCGCGCACTTCGATAAACTTGATATCTCTCAGTTCTGCAGACTCCATAGGTGAAGGGATAGTGATGTCAACCGTTACGTGGCCTGAATGTAAGCAGTTTTACTGTCTAGGTCAGGTTGGATGATTAATTTTCTATTCATCTCATCGAGGGAGACAACTTGTCCTACCAGAGTGACTGTTTCTCCATGCTAGAACCTTTGCGGGAGAGTGCGGGGATAGAGAGTGGTACTGATGATTTACATGGCGCCAAATAATATTATAGATAGGGATGAATGCAAACTGCAATTAATTAAAAAAGCGATTTTTTCTGCCTTAAAGCTTTTTTAATAGTTACCAATAAAATCAACAGATAACCCCTCTCCACATATTGAAAACTGAACAGATGTTTGCAAGTTTATTGCAAGCATTTTTGGGGTATATTCTACAGATGCGTCAAACTTTTATATGCTAAGTTATAATCATTGCTTTTTGACAAAAACGAATTAAAATAAAAAATCAATTTTTAAGCATTCGTAACTATCTACGGTCCTTCCTGCCCTTATCTCCCTCCTTCCACTCCACCACACCACGCTTTAATAACTCCTATCGAATTTTGATGAGGACTGGTTGAGCTAGTCCTAGTTCTGGCAGATACGCACTGGCATTGAGGTCTACCTCTGGTAGCATGACATCCTCTTGGTCCTTAACAGGCTTTCTGGAAACTTAGTTGAGATGTTTGGCAGTTTGACTTTTTTTAACTGCAATAACTCCTTAAATTTCAATGGCGTTGCACTAGACATCAATTTTGGGGGAGATAACAGGCGACTAACGAGAAGTGGTGATGTTTGATGAGTTAGTTTTTTATTAAGGGGTGTCTTTTTGTTTTTTACTGCAAAAATCACTGAGTTTGTCTGTTTCCTTTAAATTTGACTCAAGTTTCTCCTTTTTGACGGAAGTAGTCTTCGGTTAGCTTAGGGGTCGATTTTGTGTTTGTTGTGCAAAGCAGGTCTTAGTAAGATGGTTTTAATAGCAAAGGATGCTAGTGCGGAGGGCTGTTGAAATCACTATGATTACGAATGAAATACACATCAGTCTGGGCGTTATGGCATACTGAGGTTGCATTTGCATAGTATTGAACATTCTAGTGGAATTGGGGATGTAGTTGGGCACAAACGTAAAGAAGCTCATGAATGTTTAAAATTATTATATTATCCCCCGCATATAATTAACTAAATCAACTTAAGAAGTAACTTCAGTACTATCACTTCAAACAGATAAAGGCACCGAGTTTTACAATACTTTTTGTTGGTGTAACTCTAAAGAAAAATTAGGTAATATTCATCTTTGAAATTTCATCAGACGAACACTGTTTGACTGGAGCAAACTGTCATAAGCAAACAGAAATGACAGTCTAAGCAGCCCATAGCTCAGACAAACAGGTGTTACAGATTTTAAAATTTATTTATAGAATGATTAGTAAGATAACTTATAATATTATGATAGTAGACTCACTTAAACTTCTATATGATCTCATCATAACTTAGTCTCTGCTCAGGCTCAAATTATACACAGTTTAGCATTACATACACCAGAGACTCATCAAAAGCAGACTAGCCAAATTACTACTACAATACTCTTCGCATAATATACGGCAGTTTCTAATCCCTTTTCAACAGTTTTTTGAGATCACGTTATGGTACTGCCAAAATGCCGCTTCTGGCTACCATTGTTTTACCGTGAATCATACATTTTTGAGGAATCCACACTGGTATCAATGTCAATATTTAAAATATCATTACTCCCAAAGACCTTAATAATGCAACAAGTACCATCTATCGGGTGCAGATCCTAGATTCATCAGATCTGTCTGTTAGTCAAAGGCAATTGCCTTGATGATCTCCGGGGCGATATAAAA
>Ga0194117_10004399_pt1 | contig 13467 bp, 6 predicted proteins | sample TA2MahsurfametaG_FD_160579 | JGI IMG/M metagenome (GOLD analysis project Ga0194117, IMG submission 160579) | Freshwater microbial communities from Lake Tanganyika, Tanzania - TA2015009 Mahale N1 surface | ecosystem: Environmental > Aquatic > Freshwater > Lake | place: Tanzania: Lake Tanganyika...
ATGCAGAAAATATCGATAGACTAACATTCCTTTTACCCATCGACCATCTCGAGAAATAGACATGACATGCAACAGGCATATCAAAACTTTCTCGGAGCTCAAAACGACAAATATCTCTACTTTAGCTGTGGAGAGGTATCTCTAAAATCCGATTTTGCCAGATCAAGAGGAGACGAACTTCTCCAAAAATTTTTACCTCTAAAATATTCCTGACAACTTCCAACTCAGGAATACAATGGTGAAGGATCTATAGTAAGAAATATAAACAAAGAATGCATATGTATTAATTTTAACATAAAGATCTTAGCTATTAGTGCGAGAAAGGAGTATTAGAATTTTGCCAAACAAAGATAGGACTATTTGCAAAACGCGAGAAAAAGGGGTGATATTGAATTCAAACGGTATTATTAAAACAAAAGAATCGAAAAGTAAAAATTAAAGGAGGAACTGAAAAGATGGATTACACAGTATTACAGAAAAGTAGAAGAGCTAATCGAACATATTTTTGCGATTAAAAAAGAAGTTCAGGAAGATCCAACTCTGAAAGATAGAATTTTTATCAAGGAGAATTAAGGAAAAAATTCGAAGAAACTTGCCAGCTTAAAAATAAAAGATCCTGAAGCAGCTTTAGGCATGCTTGAATCTTTAAGAGCTCTCCTGCTTGTGAAGAAAATATAACTCTAATAAGTGCGTAAAGATCAATAGCATAACAAATCAGCCACTGCCAGTCAAATTGATACTACCAATACATCTCAACAAAAGAGTTTATCAGGAGTTTCCTTTATCTCAGCAACAAGTAATGGAACAAACGCATAAGGAGAATCTCATTTCGCATAAAAATACTGTGACTTTTAAGGTTTAAAAAAGAAATGGGGCAAAGATAATGTGTAGCAAATTAGAGATATCTTAAGATTAATGAGTTGTAGAGACATGGTCAACAGAGCAGAGGGTATTCAAATGAGATAGAAAAGGCAAGCCAAATAAAAAGATCAGTTTTTAAGAAAATAAATGTAGAAAATGTTTGGCAAAAGAAATCTTGGACAAAAATAAAAGAAAAAAAAAGGAAAGAGCAACAATTAAAATATTTCTTAGATAAATCAAGAAACTGTTGAAGAGAAAAAAGTAATTGTTAGTAATGCCTTATTTAAATAAGAAGAAATTGTAAAGCAAACTTTACTTAAAGGAGGAATCTTCGATAGTCTCGGCAATAAATATTAACGTAATAGAAAGTAACTATCACTTTATTTAGTTATAGTCAGCTATTTAGAAATAGGGCTTAAACGTCCGCAATTTAACTCTCATTCAGATAAAGTTCAGAATTGAAATAGAGACCGTAGACTGCTAGAACAAAACTTCGTTGATCTTAATATTTATTTGAATCATGATACGTAATTAAAATCAATTTTAAAGGACTTTTAGCTTTTTGTGGCCAGTAAGTTAAGCTCTTTTGATATTTTAGTTGAGCTCACATATTTTAATATAGTTGTTGTAAATGTCTTGCAGCTAAGGATTATTTTTAGGTTCGCGAACTAAACTCATCTTCTTGAATAAATATTCATCCATTTTCTAAAAATTATTACATCCTTTCTTCAGATATTATTATCTTTAACTTTATCTCTTTGGTCTAGAAGTCTTCGAGTAGTCTTTTTTGAGATGAGAGAGTTTGGAAAGATTATTTACTCTCCATTCTTTGTTAATTAGATCTCTTTGTTATGGCTCTATCTATTGTATATGTTACTTCTTGTCATTTCGGAATATTTTTTGTTTTAGTATTTCATGACAGTCTGGTAGATTTTATGAAAATTTTTAAAGTTTATTTTTTAGATAAGCTCTTCGTCAGAAGGTCTACGGTTACTCTTTGATTAAAGTATTTTGGAACTGGATTGAATGAGTTTTCCTAGCCTCCTCTCTGAGCAAAAAGGAATAAACTGAACACTCTTCGATTCATTTTACTTTTTCAACGAACTATACTCCTTCTCCATTTATTTGATAAGACTGGAGCAACTAACTGACTTCTTTTTCATTTGATTGTGCTAATTGTACTAATTTTATTATTATGTTTATGAATGATTAAACTGAATTGTATTAAGATTTCATAATTAATCATTATTCTAAACCTTATTTGCTGTATTAATTCCCTCTAGATGTTCATTAAGGAGCTATTGCTTTATATCTTCAGGTAGTTGTTAAAATAGATCAACGTGAGGCTCTATTTGATGCAAATCAACAAAATTTTTGATTTATATCATTAATTAGTGCAATTATGATTAAAAGTAAAAACGATATATCCAATTGGAATCTATATGTTTCTTTATTTACTTTTTTTTGACTTGTATTTGAGGAGTTATAAGTAGTGCGTATTATTCTCGAATTATGGCTGCATAAATTCAGGTTCAAACCTGTACAATCCATCTTCAAGTTGGTGCATGATGTCTACATCTGACAGAGTCAAAGGTGGTTCTCCATCATGATGTAGCAAGTTCTATAATTATGATAGATTTACTGGTAGTATGATAATAAAGGCAGGTTTGTTATCTCTTTCGTGATGGATTATTTGTACTTTTCCATAGATTGTTCCTTTTCTGCCTCTAGCAGTATCTTCGACGATTATGTGAAAGTTAAAAGTTGTGGCAATAAATAGGGATAAGACTACAAGAGTGAAATTCTTCATTTACATTTATAATATTAATATCATATTTGAAATAGTATTTTAAGCAAAGAGATAAAACTGGTTATTCAAATGTGTTATTATGATAATAAGTCAGCTTAAGCTTGTTAAATTGTATAGTTTGTTGATATTAGAAATAAAAATATGTTCAATCCAGGGATCGAACCTGGGACCGTCTGCGTGTTAGGCAGACGTGATAACCACTACACCAATTGAACATCTGAAATCAATTGAAACTGCTTCACTTAAAGCACCAAAAAAAGTAAAGCTTTAAGAGAGTTTGGTGGTTTCTAAGTATTTTAAAATACTTATTTTCCTGCTTTATTAGAATTTTTCAATACTTCATATTTAATTATGAGTTAAAGATTTAGAAAAAAATTAAAAAAAAATATGAATCAGAACTATTTAAGAAGGTTAAGACTACTTTTAGCCTAAAGTTTATGTTCAGGATCCACTTTCATGAGAGATAGAATACTGTATACAATTTTAGCTTGCTTCCAACTACTGATCTCTTCATCTTTTATACAGTTCCATAGGAAGTTTTAGAAGATTTTAACTTTTTCACTCATATTTAGAATTTAGCTACCCAATCTGAGACCGTAAAGACAACCTCCTCTTACCTTCTTCCAATCTAGGTATACATAAAGTGTTTTTTATTTTTCTAACAGTTGTTTTTTGGAAAAAACACTGCAGGATGCCGTTACATAACATTATGGATCAACGATAGTTTCTTCCTTTAATTTTGAAGCTATCAAAAGTCCAGTACATCCAATAAGTTGAAGAGTGTTGGGTCCTTAATTGGTTTTAGACAAGTACTGATCGATAATTGATGACGCAATAATCAAAGTCTAGATAGAAAAATTAAAAGTCTGAAGTGCGATTTTTTCTAACCAGTTGAACAGTTTGACTCTCATTTTGCTGCTTATGAGTTTGTTGATGTCACTTTTTGGTTGTTCGAGTTTTAAAAGAAAGTTGAAGTACTCATGGACTTGGAGTTCTTTCTAAACCTGTATGTAAGATGTGTTAAGAGGTGGCTTATTAGGGAGTGAGGTTGCTGGTGTTTGTGGAGAGACTATGAACATGAGAGAGTGTGTTAACTAAAAGATTATGTTGGAAGTGGTAAAAATGCGGAATTTATTTTATTTTGAATTGCATCATTGAATCGATTTTATCTCTAAATAGTATGCAACGATTGAAGAAAAATGATCATTTTTATAGTTTTTTTCTTGTGATAGCCAAATGAGTTTTGCCTAAAGTTACCCACACCTCCCATATCATACTTTAGGCCATTCTTAGTAAATAATTTTATTTGCTTCTTTACTTTCTGGAGTTGAAGCTCTTTTCTAAACTCTCACGAATTCAGGCCTATAAACAAAAAAGTGTGTGGAAACACTTGATTCTGCTATATTTTAGTTTACTTACAAGCTAAATCTATCGTTCTTCAATCCAATAAATCGAAAGAACAACATCACCCTATGCAATAAAAGATCTTGTTCAATAAAGTCCATATTTTGATTGTCGAATTTATGTGTTTGAAAAACTAGCCCATTTTGAAGTCTCCTTTAGATTGATCCGTAATCTATGTTGTCGTTACTTTAAATTGTTATTAAAACTAATCTAAATCTTTTTTGATATAATAGTTATATAGAGTAGTAATGGAGGAAACAGATCGCCAAAGAGACTAATAATACCAATAGCTTAACGAATCAAAAGAAAATCTTCTAAACCATTCTGAAAAATAGGAAACAATCAATGGATAAAAGTTAGAAACACCATCTCGAGAATCAGAAATCTATCAAGAAGAATTATTCTCAGCCTTAGCCTTGTTAAAGGAATCAAAATGCAAAGAAGCTCTTCCTATCCTTCAACGCTATATTGAGGAAAAGTTCGACCCAAAAATCTGCATTGATGGTTTGGGCAATTATGAATTAGCGCTGGGATACTACGAGTGTTTTCCTTTCACCTGGTACTTCGAAGGAATAGAAAAAGGTAAGTATAAAGGGACTGTTTGTGATCTATTATCTCTGTGTTACCTGTGCCTAAGATTAGATGATGAGGCGTTATGGGCAGCAATCGATTGGTACAAAAGAATAATGGAAAAGTACTAAGGTAGCTACCAAATAAGTTTTGGCTATGCTAATGCTATAAACAATCAAGGCTACTATGACTAGGCAGTAGAATATTACACCTAAACAACCAGATTAAAAGCAGATTTCGTCCCTGCCTATGAATGTATTGCTTATATCTATGAATATAAAAGAATTTAAGTTGCTAAATCTTTAGATTGGGCAAAGCGAGCTCTTGCTCTCAATTAGAAGAGTGTATACTCTCTATTTGTGATTGCCAAAAATGAAAAAGATGTTGACTAGAGATTAGTCAAAGTAAAGGAAGTTGTTTAGCTATTTCCATAGTATTCAAGAGCAGTCAACTATGTCGGATTTATCTATGGTTAAAACAAAAAAAATCCATAATAAGCTATCATATGGCATAAAAAAGCAGTAGAGAGAAACCCTCTCTTCGACATTGGAAACTACAATGTAGGAATGAGATATGAGCAACTCAATGATTATAACGAAGCTATCAACTGGTACATTTAGGCCAACCGTTTTGATAAAGATTACAGATTGCCTTGCGACAGACTAGTACATATTTTTGAAAAACTGCACTACACTGAATAAAAAATCGAAGAAGAGGTGAAAAAACATAAGGTGCGTATCGACTACTTTTATTTCAATTTAGGAAAAAGTTATTACGATTTGGGTAAAACAGATATTTCTTTGAAATATTACTTCAAAGCAGAGAAATAGGCAGTTTAGCTCAAAAAATAATTGTTCAGAGTGTACAATTCTATTGGAAACAGTTATTTCAAAATGAAAGAATTTAATAATTCGATTGAAACCTTCAATAAAGCCATAAGTATCAATCCCAAGTGCGATATGGTGTATTACAACATGGCGAATGTTTACAAAGATATGGGTAATATCGAGGAAGCCAAGAAAATGCATAAGAAGACTAATGAGATAAATCCAAGATATGCCTATCCCTATAACAACCTGGGTAATATTTATGTCGATGAGAGAAATTATGATTAGGCGATTAAATGCTACAAAAATGCAGTCAAGTATAAATCTAACTATGTACTGGCTATGGCTAACCTAGGAGTATGTTATTTAAAAGTAATGAATTATCGAGATGCGTTCCATTCCATCTCAAGGGCGAAGGAACTGATGGAAGCAAATATAAAAGATCTAAGTGAAGGTAACAAAATATTTTTGAGAGAAACGCTATAGAAATTAGATAAGGAAGGCTAAAACTGGAGGAAAGATGGTGGTATTGATTTGAAGATAAAACATAAAATCAAAGAGCATATTGAATAGTTTGAAGGCAATTTCCACAAACTGTATAACAGAATGGGTAAGGAAAGCGTTCATTAGGAGAAAATCATGAAGAAGTAGATCTTCTAAGTTGCACTCGTCCTCTATGATACACAATTCGAATTCAACTCTATCGATTTTATTTTCAACTTGGTCAAAAATCTATTCAAAGATAATGAATAGTACTTCCATATTATCCCTCAACTTATTGTCCATTACTATTACAAGAGTGTGATTGTTCAGAACAAATCTGTTGTTGAGATAGAGAAGTAGGTGACTGAAGCCATGAGGCAGTTTTTAAAAGAAAATATTGAAGTGATTAGCTAAGAAAAATGTATGAAGAACAAATTGAAAGACTTTGCTTTCAAACATTTTGACCTAAAGAAAACTGTCAACCCTTCTATACATCGAACATTCAGTGACTACAAATAAGTGTATAGCGAAATTTTGAGAATCAATGAAGTGGCGAGAGATTGCTACAAATAGTATAAGTAGTTGATAAACAAGGTGAGAACCCAATCCAAAGGTATTCCATATGGTGTGGTTGCAAGAATACCAAAGTTCGAGAGAGAACAGTTCAAGTAAATCATAGGTATCTTTAAAAAAATCTATGCAACTGAGTTGAACTAAGCTAAAATAACTGAGACAAATAAGAAAATTAGTGAGATTGCTTCATCTAAGTAGAAATTGCATAAGAAGTATCTTATTACTTCATAGAATATTATAAATGATATTCAGGAAGTCTGGATTAACTAGATCAACAGCATTATCAAACAAAGAGAAGAAAATAAAACTCAAACTGTTGGAATACTTGACGATCTATTAACTGCTAAGATCATGTTCTAAGGAATTGACAATCTCATCAAGGCATTGAATATTGTTGATTAAATGTGTTTCCAAAAAGGATACACCATCCTGGAAATGACTAATAGACTCGATCAAGATCAAACTCAGGATGTTGTTCTGAAAATATCAGTAAGATAGACAATTTGTGAGTTACAACTTGCTATGCAACAAGATGAAACCCATCATAATTTCATTAACTCACTCCTTTAGATAACCGAGTCTCCATTTGGATGTATTTACAGTAGCTACATTTACATGTCTAAAGGTTTTAACTATCCTTTGTTGTAGAACTGCAAAGATATTGCTTAGCGCCTTAAGATAGCTGAGAGCTAGTAAGAAAAGCGAGTTTATGAGTCCATTAATTATGTAATAGCCTAATTAACTCACTAACAAGCTAAATGATTGTAGACCCATTATTTAGAATATACACAGTATAATCCACCTGTATACATTTTTTGTTTGTTTATAATTTATAATAGATGATAGATAATAACAAGCTAGAAGATTAGCCTGCTAAAAAATCAATCAACTTGAACTAACTTGCTTCCTAATAAAATTGGAATTAAATAAAAAAAATCAGAGCTCAGATTGCTGTTAAATCTTTGCAAAAAGCATCCGAAAGAATTCTTAGACAAAAATAAGAAGAAAAGAAAGGAAGTCTAGAAATTGAGGATGAATTTAATTTGGCTTTATCAAAAGAAATCAGCTTCTAAAAAGTAGCAACTGAATATGGAGACGCTAATTCAATCACAAAAGGTGTCTTCTCAGCAAAGGGCAATTTGTTTATGACTATAGGATCAAGTGGAGAGGGACACGTATGGAATACTTAAAATCCACATTCAACATCATTTTGTACAGAAGTAACAAGCTTTACTGCAGTTTCTAAATTATGTAGTGCTGCTTTTCACCCCAGAGTAGGCAATATTCCTGGTAATGCTCCTAACATGATAACTGGCTCAACAACTGGAGATCTAAATATTTGGACTTTAATACCTGAAAAACCAGAACAGCAATCAATAAAAAGAGAGGGGCATACAGATAGAATCAACGATATCAAATTTATCCATAATGGGAATAATTTCATCAGTGCAGCCTACGATAAAAATTGGATTTTATGGGATACTAAAAAAGTAGTGAAGATATTTGCTCAAAGGGGACATGAAAAATAAATTCACTCTCTTTCTGTACATCCTGATTAGAGTCTGATTTTCACTGCAGATCTAGGAGGATTTGGGATGCTATGGGATTTACGTACTGGCAAGGGTGTGTATTAAATACAACAAAGTGATTCTATTTTATGTTCAGCATTTGCTCCCAATGGTTTTGAATTAGTAGTTAGTGGTAAGAACAATTTGATATCTGTTTTCGATTTGAGGAGGAAAAAAGAGTTCAAGCGTATTCCAGCTCACTTGAAGCTCATCACAGATCTGAAATATGAAAAGAATGGGTTATTCTTAGCAAGTGCAAGTCATGATAACACAGTTAAGTTATGGCATGGAATGCATTACACTCCTATTGTTATTGATGATCTCTAGTAGCAACATAAAATCACTTCGATTGATATAAATGATGGTCGACTAGCAGTAACTGGAATTGATAGAAAATGGTCAATGTTTATCAATAAAACTAAATGGAAAAACCATGTTCAGACTCATTAAATTGTCTAATCTAAATGAATTGTGTTGATTTGATTAATAAATATTTTTTGAATTGTAATAGAATACTTAAGTTAGTTTATAAACTTTAAGAACATCAAATCTAAGAGATCTTTTTAGGGATGATTCTCTTCTTTTTCATTCCATTCTCTGTTTCGCGATACTAAACTCGCTATTTTTACATAGAGGTATCTATCTTTGATCCTACTGGGTTAGGAATCCATTATTGAACTTTCATCAAATTTGCAAGCTCTCCAGTAGGTTCATATATTTCACCAAGTTCGTTATTTTCGAAGATTAAAAATGAACAATATCCATCACTAGATGATACTGCTAACATGTCAGATCCTTTCCAGCTGAGATCAGTCAACGCAGCATAATGATAGTTACCCATTCCATACAAAGGTTGTGTTTTTTCAGTACTATAGATCAATACAGCTGAAGAGGTTGCGACTGCATAGACCATATAATACGGTTGAGAAAAAAGGCCTGATTTTTCATCTTTTTTTCGGAAGAGTTTAGGACAAAATTTGCAAACTAAAGCTGGTTCACCATTCGTAGGTAATACAAAAGAAGGTTTCTCTAAAAAGTTTTTTCTATAGAGGAATGAGCAATATTATGCTTTGCTTTAAGGAGTTCTATGCCAGATTCCAGAAGGGAACAAAAATAATTCTCCATCAGGAGAAACAGCTGGTCTCCTGAAAAAAGTAGGAACACTTTCATCAGCAAAGATTCTAAAGCCTGTTTTCTGATCAACATTATCTTCATCTTCAGTTTTAGCGAAATCAAAACGTTTGAGAGATTTTTTACAATAAAATTCAGTTTACGATCTTTTGGTTTTGACACATTTCCAAATTTTAGCAGAACGATCATTACTGCAACTGATAATGTGTTAGAATTTGAGGTCAAGAGCTATTCCTTGTACGAATTTCTAGTGTTAGTCGAGCACTTTCACATGATACTTTTTTTAAACATTCCATACAAAAATACGCTTATCCATACCAGCAGAAACCAAAAAGCGTGAGTTTTGAGTCCATTGCAGATCGAGAACATCTTCAGTATGGCCCATCAAACGACCTTTTGCTGACCATCGCATTATTCTCTATGAGCGGTTGATCGAAAGACAATTCTCTCTTTTTTGCCATATCGTAATGCATTTGTCATCAGAGCCTGAGGCTAAGAAAGCTCCATTAGGAGAATAGCGAACTACATTAGTGTTTTTATCTGCTTAAGACAATCCATAAAGTATTCTTAGGTTCTTATTCTCAGGGAGCAAAGGTCGGCCATCTTGAATAATTTACCAAATCTTGATGCAACCTTCATAACCTTCGCGTTCTTCTTAAAGAAACTTTTTGTCATCTGAACCAGCAGAGGCAAACTAATTGGTGAAAGGATGGAAATCTATAGAAAGGATACGGTCTTTAAGTCCGTGCCAGCCAATGTTTGGAGATTCAATACGCATTTATGGCGGTAAATTATAATATAGTTTAAAGATCTTGTGTAGGCTCACTTGGGTTAGTCTGACTGTATAACCTAACTTGTACTAAGAAATAGATGGATTAAAAAATTTTTGGAGAAGAGAATCAAATCATTTAGTATTAGGCTAAGCTTCCTATTATCGTGTATTCAATATAATGTTGGGTTATGATCTAGATTGTATGTTTATGTTGAAATAGTCTACTTGAATATTTAGTGAGCTAAAATTTAATTGAACCTAGACATTATTATGAGAAATCAAGTTCCATCAATCAATAGAGCGGGAACATATCTTCAAAGATGCCAGTTTAAAAGATTAGAATTTAAAGTCATAAGTTTAAAGGACTAAATAATGCTACGATAAATCATATTTGTTTTAAACTTCTGCCTGTGAATTCAAGTTTGAAATAACTCTCAGAACGTTTGTACTTGCATTTAATCATTGATCAGGAATATTTTTGATTTGTCAGGCATTCATTTATAATAAAATCAACTCATGCCAGTCGAACTTAAAAATATTAAGGGAGGAGGTCTCCATTATGTCGCGTATAACACACTCTATCTAGTGATTTTCAGTCCACAGAAACTAAACTTTTCAGAGCTGGTCTGAAACACTACCGCTCCAATGAAGAAAGACTCATCAAAGGAACTCGTTCCTCTCCTAATCACGACTTCCATGACACTATCGACTACGAAAGAGTACTTAAGCTTAGATTAAGGGCTGTATCATTCACTCAAGATCAAATTCCAACCAATATTTCAACTTCCATTTCATGTACGGAGGTTTCAAGAAATGGGTTGTGGACAGATACTTCGTGGGATCTCTTTATCGTAACGGTTTCAGAGTGATGTGGTTCCCCGCATTGGTCTTTTATGTGTGTACATATTAGTTAACGCAGTCGGTTCCTATCACATGCGTCTTTATGACAATGCTGCTCATGACTTCTTCTACTTTTCAGACTGAAATGATAAGGCATAAATTATGGATCATTATAGTAAGATATAGTTTGTGTTTTATAACTGTTAGTATTTAATTTTCAATGCAATCATTTTTCGTGGATTCTCTCAACGCCATTTCATCTTAACTCTAATCAAACGCCATACATATACTCACACAGCCGAAGAAGAGTTCATAGAAAATCGAATCTTTTGTGATGCAGTTGACGCAGTTTAAAATTGGAGTGCTCAGTCTTTTATAATCGATATTGAAGTAGCTCAATACTTCGGCATCTTCTTTAAAGTAGAAAACGAAAGTGATGCTAGTTGGATTGGAGTAGTAATTGATTCGCAACAACGAAAAATTAAGCCGATATAGATTGCACCAAATTTTGAAAAGAAAAATAAACAAATATAAAAAGCAGTCTATGATTGAGTCAGTAGTAAATAAGGAGGATCACTCTTTGTTATACTTAGAGAAAAGTTATATTATGTTGTAAAAAGATTTGGGGATTGAGCCGGAATAAGAAAATATCATGTCGAGATTGGATATTTCAGGGATTACTAATCGAACTCAAGAAATCAATAATTTCAGTCCAAATAAGGAACATGTTTTGAAGGACTACTCTATTATTAGCTAGGCAAGTTCTATACCTCTAGATAATAGCCAGCTTATGTCATAAACAAGCAGAGTTGATGAAAAAATAAAAAATGAGAACATATCTCTCATCAACGTAGAGTCTCAACCGCCTAAAGCAACAGAAACATTTGAAAAAACAACCAAAATAGCAAAAAATCCTACAACAATTAAAAAAACAAAAAAGACAGTTTATTCAAAGGTATAAACAGCTAAGGAAGGACTTCTGGGTAACCTGCTTGAATAAACTTACAAACTATGTTTAGATAAGCAGTGAAAACTGTCTTTCTTGAGTTAAATTGAAATCCGTTTGATTTTTTGTAAGTTTGCTTAGATTGATAAATTTATTTATTATGTTTGAAGCAGTCAGGCAACACTCAGCATATCGATCAGTAAGATACAGTACCATCCGCAAAGACGCATTTACTCCTAAACGTTCATAGCAAAGACTCAGTATTGTTTCAGTCAAACCTGCAGCAACCATATAATCTACTTTTTAAAATTCCCGTACTCTTCCTCTGAAGGCTCAAACTGCGACTAACTTTTACAACTTCAATCCCTAGAGACAAAACTATCTGTAGTCATTTCATTCAATGTTCGAGTCATAAAAAAAAGTGAAGGATAAAAAAGATGAACAGATTAATAAAAACAGTTTGAAAGTAAAGTTCTAAAATTTCGATGAAAGTTTTGTGAAGGAAGATGGGACTTAATTCACTTTACTCGATCCTTTCCACAGACCGCATACATATCTCACCGTATTTTTAAAATTATGAAGAATGAGTTAAAAAAACAATAAAATTAACTTGCATCTCAAAAGGATGACATGAGATTGATCAAAGCCGAGCTCAACTCACTTAAACGTAATGTGATTGCTAGTTTAAAAAACAGTGAAGATTAAGGTCTGAAAGGGATAGAAAAACTTAGGCAACTGATTCGTAAAAATTAAATATAGTCACAGTAGATACGAATGAGGGTGAGAAGAGAGATAACTGAGTTGTATCAGAAGCACGATTAGAATGTCAATCTTTAGAAGTAGTTGAGAAATAGATCGAAGGGCATGCAAAGAGATATTTTCAACTGCTAACCCTTCGAATTGAACGTAGAAATGGAGGAAAAAGAATGATATTAATATTACTTTACAAGCATACTCAAAAAACAAATTTAAAATTCATAGTTTTGCTTTGGGTTGACACTTTTTTTATAATTGATCGAAGGATCTCATCACAAAGACGCAGAGATATTTATTTATCATAATTGATTTATAGTTATGTCAGCTCTGGGAATCTGGAACAATCGTTACGAAGGTGGACCTTGCTACGCAGCATGCATGGAGACCTTTACCTTGTAATTTATACTCTATTCAGCTACAATCCATCGATTGCGATTTGCTGGAAAGGATGTGACTATGCAACTGGTCGAGTCAATGATGAGAAGGGAAGAGAGTAAGCAAGAAGAATGTGCAAACGTTTTACTTCTGAATCAATGGGCACATAGGTTGGTGAACTTGAAAGAGTTAAAGATTTACGTGTGCATTCATAGATGTTCCCAACTATACCTTAGAATATATATAGAGCATGTTTGGCTGGTATTCGCAGACAACGCTACTGATAAATTTAGTGAAATAAGAGATCTTCTACTTATCAAAGGTTTATTAAGAGTTTAGTTTTTATCAACCCAAGTCTAAGTTATGTCAAGCAAGTTATAAAATTATAAAGAAGTAACAATAAATGGCATGGATGCCATAAATTTGCGCCACATGTAAAAACGAGCTAGTAACCAAATATTCAATCAGCAAAAGATATATAAATCATCCTCATCTGATAATCGCATTTCTCCTTTACTCTTTCTATCTTTTCTCAGTTGCAGTTTTATCCA
>Ga0194117_10004400_pt1 | contig 13467 bp, 3 predicted proteins | sample TA2MahsurfametaG_FD_160579 | JGI IMG/M metagenome (GOLD analysis project Ga0194117, IMG submission 160579) | Freshwater microbial communities from Lake Tanganyika, Tanzania - TA2015009 Mahale N1 surface | ecosystem: Environmental > Aquatic > Freshwater > Lake | place: Tanzania: Lake Tanganyika...
AACCCCTTATATTTTTTATTAACTTTTCATCCATCTATTTGAATATCTAGGAATTAAAATACATAATATATAGATTTATATATGTTAAGGTTGCTCATTTATTTATCATGGTAGGACCTTGGTTTACAGCCTTTTCTTAACATGCAGGCTCTTTTAGATATCTATATCTATTCTTTGCCACTCGAAATCTGAACGATCCACAATTCCGACTCTTGGCACTACCGGACCATTATAGGTCCTCCAATCAAAAGGGGGGAATCTTCCGTTGCTCACAGGTGGTCCCGAGATGGCCCAAAAATAATTCTCCCTAATGGTTTCCTCAGATGAAACTTTACAATCCGTCATTCCAAAAGCACTTTGGTTATAAGCAGACAAATCATACCTGAATATTTACATATGGACCTAGGTGATAAAGCTTTGATTTGTTAATCTTATGATTCCTAATTCATAACTAGCCAGTATTTCATTTATTCTATACTTTGCATTTTAGGATGGTAACGTTTTAGAATTATGGCTCTAGGTTCTGTTTCATAGCTGTATTTTACTGACTAACATCAAAAGTACTCTATGGTGTGTAGCCAAGTTTGTCATATACTTATTGTGTTATCGGAGTGTTATAAGTTCCAATATAACCTTCAGTTCGTAGTCTTTCAGTCATATCAAGTATTTTGTAAAGAGAAAACGCCTCCTCGATAATGACAATCAGTTCACTTTTTTAATGAACCCTTTTGGTATCGACTAACACCCATTGATTATTGTGAGTTCCACTGCGAAATTTCAAAAAATATTCAATCCATTCTTTAGTGTTAGTAGATAGATGATTGGATACCAGGGTACGAAGCCATGAAGGGACGGTACTTGTAGACAGTTATTTCAAATTGTTTTACTCGAGATTTTACAAGCTGGTTTCAATAACCCTGAGACCTGTACTTAACAAATAAAAATCATCTTTTGATATTAAATCTCCAGGCCTAGAGCTAAAAGATGTAAACTGTAAAGGAGTATCTTTACGAGGGAAACTCCAAAATTTGTAGGTTCTCAGTAAAAAACTATATCGATTATGAGTTCCATGGGTAGTATAGAGCTTATCACCATCTAGACGGATATACCCGTTACAGTTTTTTCTTTGGTAAGCAACTTTTTTAGGTGTAAAAGTGATTAAATCTTAAAGATCTCCGATTGATGGCAGATAGTACATCATTTTAAATTCTAACGATAGTTAAAGTTTTCCCAGTTGTTTGATCCTTGTCATATAGCCGGCGTGCATATACCTGAGTTGCTCAAGATAGTAACCCCCGTATGTCCAGAATTTGTCATCTGGATTAGCTTTGACCATGTATTCCATATATTCCAGTTGCTTATCAAGATAGTCCTGAACTTATGAGGGTGCATAGGCTTGCCCTTCGAAATCAAGTCCTACAAAATTTTTATAAGCAGAATAGATATCAGCATAGGTGGCATATCCTTATAGAAAGCCGGCTGCACGATGTTGTTCTAGAGGTGTAGCTTTCGGATTGGTATAGATGTAAATTTTATTCCATCCAATTTGTCGGTAGGTATTGTAATTCCAAATATGACCCAACTCATTGGGCATGATCTGTTTGGTGATTTAATAATTCTGGTCAATTGAAAATAGTTCTGCTTAGATGTTGGAGAGAAGCATGACTAGAATATATAGGATATATAGCATTTATCTAATATAAAACGAAGTAATTTTTGGATGGGATTTGAAATTTATGAATCGGATTTGAAAGGAGCCGTAGATACAATTACAAATGATGTGGGGTAATAAATTTAGTAATAAAAATACTTATAAACTTGATTTTAACTGAACTTATTATATCAAATATGCTTATTCAGCTCATCTCCCACAAAATGGCTCAGCTTGAGGCCCAAAACCAGCCACTAGATCACAGAGAACTACACGCTCTATGTCTAAGACAGGAGAAAATTGTCATGAGTTAAATAGTCAACATGCAGCACCTGGATATCTATCAATAAATTGCCAAAGTGTGTCCTAGTCAGGCTGATCTGCGAAATTTACCCAATGAAGAAATATCAGTTCGTATCAACAGCTACAATCAAGTATACCAAGATAGCAATACTTCGTTTGTGAAGTTTGAGGACGAACCGAGCAGATATGAGTTGTAAGATTTGGATGAGGGGGAGAAGTTATAATAGTTTAACTTGTTTGGTCAGCCGAGTCTGAAGGATATGTTATAGGACATTGAGGAGAGTTCTTCTCTTTGGAGTAATTTAGAATAGCAAATGTAATGATAAATTTATATTGAGTGTTTCACCAACTATCCATCTGAAAATTTTCTAAAAAATTATCTCAAATGAATTAATCTAACCTCAATGAATAGCAAATATGAAGTTTTAAATTCCTATTGAAAGGAAATCTGAAATTTGGTCGTTGTGTTGAGATTATTCTTGAGTGAAGTCAGCATTTTATACAAAATTTTTATGCAGCAAACTGAGGATTGATTGTAATCGATATGAGAAGCAAACTCGTAAATGATTTTTGAATACTTTAATATTTCAATTATGAAACTATCATTTTTTGTTGTAATACTGTTCGAAATTCAAAATAAAGCACACACCATTTATAATTACAATATAGAATAACTAAAATAAATATCACTAAATGGCCAAAGCTTTTATCCTAGTCCAACGCCGCAACACTTACCATAAGATATTCATTAATGATATCAAAAAGGTGATAAGAACTCCAAAAAGAAAAATACCCCCTATTCCGTACAATTGGACCGAGTAAAGGAAATTTTCAAGCTAAACTTAAGAATATTAAAGTTGTCTCTCTCAACTTAAGAATTGAGTTGCTGAAGTCAAGTTTTACTGACAAAATGATAAGTATTTTGTATTTGATTCAATTATTCTTATTATCAATAAAGGTGACTATAATAGAGTTTTATGATTTTGAGGGGAAAAAAGATACTTCTTACCAGCCCTCGATAGAAATAGTCTGAAACAAAGCTGATAAATGCTTCAAAAAGCTAGTTTCTATCTTTGTTTAATAACTCAATATTCTTAACATTTATAAAGAGCAGATATTATTCATTCTTTGTGGATTTCGATATAACTATTCATTTACTGTTTATATTCATGGAGGTTTACAATTTCTCTTTTTTTGCTTATTTGTTTATTTTTTGTTGGGTAATAGATTTATATATCAGATTGTAGAATTCTTGTGTTGAGTATTTCATAGTAATAATAAGTAGATTGTTAGATGTTTGGGACAAAACAACTTTTTTTCATGATTTCTTGAGTGACATGAATCTTTAACACAAAATTTTTGAAACCAAGATGAATACTTTTCAGATTCTTTTTTCTGAACTTACTCAAACCAAAAATAATAAATTCTAAAGTAAATATCTTTCCATTTAATTTTTAAACAACTTTGCTTTTAATATTAATCAAAGAATTTATAACTTTCAAATACACTATTAATAGCCCCAGAAAATAAAAATGTAACTGAGGAATCAGTAAAAAATTTTAAAATTTTTAAAAAAAATATCATTTCTTAAGTTATATCTTTCCTTTCAACTTTATTTTCTTTAAACAACTATTCTACTTAAATGTTCTTTCATCAGCTTTGACTGATTTTTTTATAAACTATCGACTATTCTTTGGAACAGATGTAAATACTTAGTATTGCTCAGTCAGTATTCTTCTCGCCTTAGGTGATACAGAATTTCTCTTTAAACCTATATTTTTAATCTATTTTATAGTTTAAGCGAATGGATTGTTTTGAGGTCTAGGTTGCCAGTCAAAACCAGCAAATGTATACTTATAGTTTGAAGAGTTACTCCTTTTTTGTTGAAATAAGTTTTTCTCTACTTACTACCAAGTTAAGTCATCTTCAAACGAATCAAAATAGCTAACATCAAATTTATGTAACAGTTTGGGGATAAAAGGCGGAGTATTTTCTCGAACAGATTTCCAATTGTAACCTGTAAAAAATGCATGAGATTTTATTTGAGATATAGAGAGTCTGTATTCTCGAGGGCTTAGCATTCCTAGGATGAGCATTTTTGCTTATAAAGAAACCTTTGGAGTTTAAGGAAATATCAAGTGATCTTGCCAATTGATAACTTTTTGGCAAACTTACTTAGAATCTTAGTGACTGAAGGGAGGGTATCCAAAGATACACTAAAACATGATAACTCCGACACTCCAAATATCCACTCTGTGATCATAACTATTCTCAACTAAAACTTCGGGAGCAATATAGTCAGGTGTTCCCACTTTGGAAAAATGTCTTTTTCTATTAGGTTTTAATTTTTTGAGAGAATTACGTGGTTGCCGATTAGTCTACTTACTGGCTTGATTTCCAAGTTTTAGTCTAGGTTACACATGTTTGCTTAGTCCAAAATCAGTCAATTTTAAATGTCCATTAGCATCTATGAGTATATTATCAGGTTTGATATCTCTATGAATGTAATGTATTTTATGCATATCCTCTATCGCCAAAATCAGTTCACTGATATAAAACTTGGTTTATTATTCAGTAAAAATATCTTTTTCGATAAGAAGTCTTAGTAGATCTCCTCCTGGGACCCATTCCATAACAATGTATAGGTATTAGTTGTCTTGAAAAGCAGATCTAAGTTATACAAGCCATTTCGATTGACTTTGTGCAAGGCATTCGCGTTATAAAAAAACACTTGCAATCTGTTTCTTGCAGACTAATTTTTATTTCTACATGCGTTTGATGGCCACAACTTAATCTAAATTTGGTTAGAAGTACCTGTTTCTTTGATTTTTGCCAATCGTACATTTCCGAAGGCACCTTTGCCTATCATTCCAAGGAGTTCGTAGTTACTGAGTTTATCTTTGGTTCTCATTTGTCGTATGTGAGAGTACTATCTATTGAGTGCTTTTTATACAACAATTTTCTTTTCTTGTTTGGAAATGGGGATTGACGAGAGTGCTTGCATGATTCTATCCCAGCCAATCCTTCGTTCTTATTCTTTCTGGAGAATGGTTCTGTACTTGGCTTTTTTAGTAGATATATACACTAAATATATTGTTTGGCAAGTTTCACCCTATCCTCTGTTTATTTGGAAAGTTCAATATTTCTATGCATTTATATTATTTTCTTTAGAAATACATTATATTGCATATTTTCAAATAATTTGATCCTCTCACTCTAGCTCATATCAACAAACTATTATCTATTTTAGAAGTGCTTGAAGTTCATAAAGAGTAAATCTTGTATTGTAATTGCTTCAATCGTTATAAATTTAACTATTATGTCTAGATCGCAACCATACCGTGCCAGAATACCAACACATATCATCCAACTCTTAGATGTGGCTTCGCGTATCACACTTTTCCTAGTTGGGCAAAGTGGACCTCTCTGCTTTACTTTTAAAGATAGGCTTGATAATAAATATAAGACGTCAATTGGGCCTGACTTGAAATGTACATGCTCTCCGAACAGAAATGACCATTGTATTCACACCGCTTACATATTTCTGAAAATATTTCGGGTCAGTGTAGACAATCCTATCATTTGGCAAGCTGCTTATGTCGATAGTGAATTGAGTGATCTCGTCTCATGGAAACACACAATGCCTGAGGCAAGAAGGCCAAGGCCTAACTTCGATATTGCAGCACTAGATATAGTCAGTTAGTTACCAAGTGAATGGATAAAAAAGAAAGAAAAGGTTTTTTAACCCAAAGCTGTTGTGACTTCGGAAAGAATGAAAATGTAAGAAGATTCAGTTTGTCCAATTTGTCAAGAGGCTATGAACAAATAAATGTGTATCAGCTTTTGTAAAGTCAAATGTGGTAACAATTTTCACCTCGAATGTCTTAAGGTTTGGGCGAGGCACAAAATTCAGTAGGAATCCCTTATAAGTTGTCCTATGTGTCGTTGTAAATTTCCATAAACCATCATGCAATAACTTTAGCAATAGTAGCGAGCATGGGCAAAGTAACAAACTTAGAAACTCAAAATCTAGTTCAACTGTTCAGGGTGTGGGTTAAAAAATATACCGAAAAATCCTCATAAATGTGTGTTATGCACAGCATTTTAATTATGTGAATGCTGTTATGCTTCAAACAAGCACATCAAACATCCATTTGTACGAAGAGATAGTGACGGGCGTTGGCGAGGTGCATAATAGAGGAGATAAGATTAGTTAAAATTAAAAAACTATATAGATAGTAAAAGAAAATAAACTTACAATGATTAAATTTTGAAGAAATTAAGAAAAATAGATGAAGATCCAAGTAAACTTATTGATTACATCGCCTCAGCCTATCCTTATGTTTCCAGATACATAACTGAAAAAATAGATCCATTAAAAAAGATGGATTTCGATCCTGCTGATATACGTTGCTTCAAGTGTGGTAGCACACGCATGCTTTTTTTACGAAGATTGAGTTGCGGTCATTTTATAGACCATTAATGTCTTAAAGAATGTATAGCTAAGTAGAAGTTTTACTGTCAGGAAGATGGTACACAATTTCTTAAGGGATTTTAAAATCTGAGACAAAAATAAAAATAGATGGAGAGAAAGAAAAATCATTAAATAATCAAATTAACTTCTTATGAGTTTGATCCAACTCATATGGAAGCTCACATAGAAATAGAATAGCCTATCGCGAATAACGATTATAATTTTGTTAGGAATAATTAAGAAACTAATCTTAATTAAATTTTGACATCAAGGGGATCTCAGCAAGTAGAATCAGAGCAAAAAGTATAAAATCAAATATCTAATAATGTATTTAGAGAAAATAGATCTATAAGTCGTTAACCAAGACAAATACCACAACAAGTTCCTGTGCGAGAAAGCCAAATCAAATAACCCCCAAGAAGAACAGGTTTGAAGTCAAGATAAAAACCTCCACTTCCAAAACCAAATGAAATACGAATAAGAAATGTGGTTCATTCAAGTGGTAAACAAAAAAATCAAGTTCAGAGTGTAACTATTCACGAGAAATCATAAAACAAAAGAAAAAGCAGAGAAGAACTGACATCAATGTTTGAGGCCTTAATCGGCAGAAAACTCAAATGAAATCGTTAATGGTTTTTAATAATTTTTCAGGCAATTTACAACAAAAAGCGATTATTTTTTTATTTATAAAGGTTAAAAATGAACATTGTTTTAAATAATTAGATCTAAATTTGTTTTAAAAGCTAGAAATAAACGATTTTTAAATATTTTTGCGCGAGTATTTACTCAAACTTTAGAATGGATTTAAATATAATTTCTATAAATTAGAAATGTGTCTCAAGAACATATCTTTCTTTTTGGTTCTAGCTCTACTTTTTGCTTCCACTTACTCTCAAATTATCCCTGAAGAAATCCCCTACTAAAAGAAAAACCCATCACTCTTAACAAGTTAGCCTGAAATTTTTGTTTCATCTAATTTAAATCAATCTAATGTAGGCCAAGACAAAATCAAAGATGAATAAAAAACTTTGAATTCTCAAAAAAATAAATTGAAAGACAAGGTTCAAGATAATTCAGAAGCCAATGGTGATAATATTTCAGAAAAATATGATGAAATAATTGATATAACATTTAAGTAAATTAATGGGGCAGATTCACATGTTAAACCTCAATATTCACAAAACATGAATGCGAACCCCTCTTCAGATTCAGATGCAGCCAAAAAGAAAGAAACAAAACAGAGTGAAAAAAACTACAACTTTAAAGGAGAGGATGATTTCGAAAAGGATTACCCTTCAATACAAAATTTAAAAGTTGAAAAGCTACCTAAGATGACGCCTTGATTGATATTCCATATTTGTTAAAATTATATAAGTATAAGCTACAAAATAATTTTGAGTAATTAAGCTATTCAAATTTATAATCTTTCAGGTAATCAACACATTCTCATACCAATTCAATATCTCAAAAACACACATATCAACAACTCAAAAAGTTGATGACGAATACCAAGCCATCTACTGCTAAATTTTCGACTAAAAAACTCGAAAATAAATAGAAAAAAAATATTGTAGCAATATCGCATGGTGGTTACTCAGAAGTAGGTTATAAATCATCTCTCAATTTGTATTTCAGCAAACCGTGATATTATAATTTAATTGACTAACTCAGGCTTGAAGGCTAAACACTTTGCTTCGGCTCATTAAACTGAAACTTACTTAATGTTAGCTTCTTCAGATTATTGAACTAAAATTTGGCCAACTGCTTCATACTTTCAAACTCGAGTTTGTTGTCCCCTGCATTGCATTATAGATACATAAACTTATGTGGCTTATCTTTGGAGCTCTCAGTCGCAACAATCTTTTTATACCCTCAAGTCCTATGTGGTTGTCCTCTGAATCTAAGCATAATAACGCAACCAGAGATTTTCAAGATTCTCCCAAAAAGCTTGAGTCAGATATATGATTCCTTAATTAGCAATACGATTCCAGCCTTAGTCGTTATCATACTTACCAAGACGTAGGTTTTGTAAATGTTCCCAATTTCCTTTGGTCAGTATTTTAATTCCTTTTGGACCTAAATTACAATTTTCTATATAAAAAGTTATGCTACTTAGTTATAAGTTAGATAGGCTGGTCCAATGTGCAGTCAGTATGAGTTAAACTCCAAGAGGTCCAATATTATTGCCGGCTAAGTGATAATGTGATTACCTGTGTTATAACAAAACTACATAGTCTGACACTGCAGAGTCCTTGTAGCATCCTTTCATTAGCAATTAATTATAGATCTTATTTGGCAAGTTCTTAAGTGGCTATATAAAAGCAGATTGACGTAAATAGAGTAGATTTTTTTCTTACACATAATATTTTCTAATGAGTTGTTCTATACGTTTATTTTTGGACTTTTTATTCTCCTTCATTTTAATTATAAGTAGATTTAAGGGAGTTAAACTTAAAATTACAAGGACTACAAAAATATATCCCAATTAGTATTTATAACTTAATTGGATGTTTATACGAATTACACTTGTTAATTATACATGAAGCTTTCTTTTGCTATCATATCCTTGCTCATTCTTACCATAACACTCCGTCCCACCCATGCCTAAGATTCTAATCAAATGCAAACCCCCAACCATCCAGTAAAATAGACTTTATACAGACCTAACCCACCCAACATCAATCAATACCTTAAAACAAACCTACATAACAACATACAACTACAGGATAAGCTCACACAAACTAACAGAATACTCCAACTCATACTCAAAACGAAAATAATCAACCAAATATTGTTACAAACGATGCTCATAATACTGCATCTGCTGTGAATCAAGCAAATCCATCAGTTACAACATAGAAACCTCATGAAACTTAACAGTACAGCCTTTTTTATAAAGTGTCCCTGCGAGTTAACATCATCAAAGTGGAGCGCAACATGAATAAGAATTAACTCACGAGCACATCTTCAAAATGTTGTCAGAGATGACATAATAGTAATTGAAAGAATTCGAGAATAATTTGGAAGGTGATGCAAGAAAGTATTACAGCCAGTTGTTGGAGTAATATAAAAAGTAATAACAAAAAGAGGAAGCTGAATATCGTTAAGAATACAAATAAATTGAAAAAGAACTTACCAAATCATAAAGAGAGTATGCCAAGTAGAAGGAACAATTCAGGAAAGAGAGAAATAAATATCGAACTGACTACATCACTTATAATGAATATATGTTTGAATTGAATGATGGAGCAAATTAAGATTTTAGATTTAATATTCCCAACGCTCAACAGATCATTTTCAAAGGCTATACCTACTAAAATAAGGACGGAACATACTCTATCACTCAAGATATCGAAGAACAGTAGCCAATCACTCTTGTTATCTACGAAAATAACCATAGAATTGTTTACCAACATACATTCTACTTCAAGTATTTCGGATCATTTCAGGGTAATGAAAATTCAAGCTATCTAATTCGTTACATCAACCCATCTACCCATAAACTTGTAGCACTCAACCTTGGAGTCATGTTCGATGGTCACCATGCTGCAGATAAGTTGACAGTGCATGATGTGGCCAATCACAGCCAAAGAGTGGAAACTTTCAGACAAGACGTTTCAAACAAGTATACTGACGTGTCTATGAGATCAATGATGGAGAATGAGAATCTTGAGGTTTTGATTAATAAGTTAGATCACTACTATATTTACAATATTGTGGAGATAGTTTTAGTTTTGGTGCTGTGCGTGTTACAGGTGGAGTTTATTAAAAAACTACTTTCAACCAACAATATTATCTGATTTCATTAAATTAGCCTCTATTATAGATTCAACTAACATACTTTGTTTTTATATCTCCATATTTATGGAGTATTATTTCTAAGAAAAAACAATATTTAAACATAAAGTTTATAAAGCGATCTATTTTATCTTACTTAAGATGGGTTTTACAAATATCTGATTTGAGCTTATGAGTTAATGCAATCTTGATTTAAGTTTGATCTCAATAATATAAATCTTCACAAATCAAAGTATTTGTTAAAAATTTACTCATTTGAATCTAAATTCATCCACATCTAAACATTCTCATCTTTCCTCTTCCCTGCTTAAGATTTAACTTCGAAATCCGGCAGCGTTTTGAATTCCTAAGACTTTTAGCAATTGTCAACAACTTCGTTTGTCCTAACCGATTTTTAAACTTCGACCGTTTTTTTTTTAACTTATGCGCCCAATTATCTTACAATATTTTGTAGTGTTCCGTATGTCTTCAGCATCCTCTGATGGTGACTTCTGCATTGTATGGGAGATCTGGTGCCTACAAATTTACTAACCATTCGATTTAAGTGGTATTTCCTTTTTTTATTTGTATCTGCCTAAAATAATTCCATGTAGAGTATTAAAAATTCCAGATATTTTGAATTCTATTCCATGTTCCAATGTTGATCATTGTATTTGTAGGTCCTTCTGTTGCCGAATGCGCTTTTTTTAGGTCGGTAAAGCCAAGGCCTAATTTAATTTATGTTTTTCTTGGGTTGGGATTATATAGTGCAGGTTTCTGAGATGTCAGAGTTGGTGAGGCTCATGAATTGGATAATTTTATTGTTGGATGGTAAGAATAACTACTTGATAAGTCAATAAATAGAATGCGTCACACAGTACGTCATTGTATTCTAAATATGATATGATATCAGACGTCATAAATGGGGATCTTTTAAACTAAGGGGACCATGCCGAACATTTGTAGCAAAAATTTAAAGACTCTGAAAATCAGAATAGGAAAAGTTTTTATATACTTTTAAATGCCAAGGATATGTGTAAATCATTTAGATAAAGTATTTTTGATGTTTTAAACATTACAAATATTGTATTAAGTTTGAAATGAAGGCCAAGTAAAAAAGAACAGTTTTTTATTAAAAGTAAACTTTCTTTGAAAGCCTATTATTAACTGTTGATTAAATTTAACAATTCTTTAATTGATCTGGAATTAACTTGATAGTTAAGTGAACTAAATACAAAACTCTTTAGATTTGATTATATTTTAAAAATGATATTCGATATATAAAAAAGTAATGTTGTTTTTGATTTTTAATGTTTATAAGTCGTTATGTGTTGGGATCAATTTTAGTTTATAATCAAATGGATAGTGAGGATAAAAAAAAGTACAAGCTACAGTATCTAATCTATCGAATCAAAAATAATGAACAACTAGATTGCATAGAAAAAGAAGTTTTACTCTTCCGAGATCAAAACAACAAGTATTTTTGCAAAAACGACACAATCGATAACTATATCTTCGTTATGCAAGATGACAAAATAGTATCGTTTCTCAAACAAAAAACTAACTCTCAATCTATAAAATACTTAGTTGGCTATGATATCAAATTAAACCCTTAACTGAAAAAGAATGACTTCTTTTGTGAGTTTGAACTGATCATATCTCAATTGTCTCTAAGCAAATCCAAGTTGCCATCTGATTACAAATCGATTTTTCAGAACAGTGATAAAAAGATCGAAAAAATTTAAGAATTAGTTGGACATCGATTAAGAGATTTGATATCGTATCCCGAAGAGTTTATCAAAAAGATAGTAATTGCAAAATCGGAATACTTTACGAACAAAAAGATTTAAGAAAAATCTGAAACAGAAGAGAGTGACTCAGAAGATGAAGATTCCAGTTAGAGTTCTGACAGCTAATCAGATTCTGATTCATAGAGTGATTCCTCATCATCTTCGGAGGATGATTCAAAAAGGAGTAAGAAGAAAAGTAAAAAAATCTCGAAGGACAGGAAACAAAAATAAAAGAGTAAGAAAAGGAAAAAATCTAAATCAACTTCTAGAAAGAAAAAAAGTAAAGATGATAAAATTAAAAAGAAAAAAAAAGAAAGTAAAAAGAGGAGTAAGAGTAAGTAAAAAAGTCGTAAGTAAAAAGCTGAGAAGAAAAAAAATAAAGAGAAAAATAAAGAAAAATAAAAGAATAGATCGAAATCAAAGAAAAAGGACAAGAATAGAGACAAGTAAAGAGAAAGATAGAAAGAGAAATAAAAAGAGAAAGAGAGATAGAGATAGAAAGAAAAATAAAAGTAGAAACAAAGAGCCAGATAGAAATAGAAGAAAGATAAAGAAAAGGAGAAGGAGAAGGAGAAAGATAAAGATAAAGATAAAGATAAAGATAAAGATAAAGATAAAGATAAAGAGAAATAACAAAGAGATAAATAGAAATAAAAGTAGAGATAGCATAGAGATAAATAAAAATAGAAGAATAGAGAAGCTAATATTTAAAAATAAAAAGGTAACGATAGGAGCGAGAAAAACAAATAAAAAGATGAAAACAAAAGAAAATAATAAATAATCATAGAAAAAAGTAATAAAAACTGCTAAGACAGAAGTCGTTCTAACGAACAGAAGTAATCCAAAAATAAGAATGATGGTAAAAGATAATAGAAATAATTGATGGGGCTAACAGTTTAACAAATATAGAAAAAGAGACTACAAGAAAAAATATCAATGGAAATAGAAAAATCTAAGATGTAACAGAAAAGAAAGAAAGAGTTAGAGTAAAATAACAAAAAGAGTGAGTAAGAAATGCAAGAACTAAAGCGTAAGAGAGAAAAATAAATTTCTGATTAACAGCCCGAAGTTAAGAAAGTTTTTGCTGCCGCTTTTAGATAGCCATCCAAGGAAGAATATGAAAACAAGCAAAATAAACAAGAGAAAGAATGATACATAAACAATAATTACTCTTATCAATCATAATACTTTGAATTGTTATGCATTTAGATTGGATAAAATATTATTTAATTAAATTAATCATATAATATTTGTGAATATAAACCAGAAGATGGCTGATAAGGATACTAAGAAATAGGGAGTCTAAGACCAAGAAATCAAAAGAACCAGAATCACCTTCAGCGGTAACAGACTTAATGCAGTCCAACAAGTCACCAATCAACTTGTTGGCAACGCCAAGACTCAAAATGTCAAAATCTCAGGCCCAGTCAGATTACCTAACAAACACTTACGTATCTGCTGCAGAAGAACTC
>Ga0194117_10004408_pt1 | contig 13444 bp, 3 predicted proteins | sample TA2MahsurfametaG_FD_160579 | JGI IMG/M metagenome (GOLD analysis project Ga0194117, IMG submission 160579) | Freshwater microbial communities from Lake Tanganyika, Tanzania - TA2015009 Mahale N1 surface | ecosystem: Environmental > Aquatic > Freshwater > Lake | place: Tanzania: Lake Tanganyika...
CCCCTACTGAAATTTCTGTAGCTAAACCTGCTGTTGTTAATACAAAACCTACAGTACTTACTGGTGTACAACCTCAAACAATAGCACCCATTTTTGTTAGCACTAATCGAGCAGGCTCTTCTTCATCAACAACTCCCACATTCATAGCTCCTCCCCCTACTGAAATTTCTGTAGCTAAACCTGCTGTTGTTAATACAAAACCTACAGTACTTACTGGTGTACAACCTCAAACAATAGCACCCATTTTTGTTAGCACTAATCGAGCAGGCTCTTCTTCATCGACCACTACGAATTCTAGCACTACGCAACCTAACACTGTCCAACCAACACCTACCACACAGCCTACTACTGTTCAGCCTGCAACTGTAGATTGGATTCCTGCATTTTCTGGCTCAACTTCATCTACAAGCCCTACAGTCGCTCCTACAACTGTTTCTCCACAGACCTCTACGACCACTAGTCCAACTTCAACTTCGAGTACCTCTATTCAACCACAAACAGTTAGTCCAACTTCTGTAGCTTCATCATCAAATACTCCAGGAACAACAACTACAACCACTACTACAGTTACTACAAAACCATCACACTTTTTATCTCTTAGGCATCATTTATGATTGTGAGTTCCAATCTTATGATTTTATACATTCAAAACAACATCAACTATAATTAAACATGTATAACTATCAAATCTCTATTTCTTTTATCTTTGGCTTCTTGAAATGACGCATATTTGCACCTGGAGATTGATACATAAATGGTGCATTGTTACCATAAGGTTTGGGAAGACCGATTTAGTCGGGAATGTATGAGTTGACTCTTTGTACAGCCGTAGTTTTAGTTGCGAAGGGAGGATAGTTTTGCTACATTAGTTCTTTTTGCATCCTAATACGTTTTTATTCTTAGTATCGCTTTTTATCTCTTATAATCTTTAAATATTAAATTTCTGTTTCAGGAGTAGGTGGCAATCCCTATTACATTCTCTTTCTTGCATTTTAAATTGAAGTCTCCAACTCCTCTCTTTCAGTCTGGAATTTAATTATGTTTGCTTGGCACATTGATAACTCTGAAATCGTTGCCTTCATCTTACGAGTTAAATCCCTAAGTCTACTTTGGAATTAATTGATCTTCTCAGAAACCTAGAGCGTAGATTGTCTGCCTTATGTTGCATCTTTCTTTAGTTTTTAGACTAAATTAGTGACCTAATCAAGAATGAGTTATTTTTAAAGCAATTGTTCTTTTTTACTGTTAAGTCTCTCCTCAATAATACTTATCTTAGCATCCAAAGCTTATTAATCTGGATCCTCACCTTCCAACTCTCTCCATCTTTCCTTATTCTATGGATCTTCAAGTTTCTTGGAAAGTTAGTTCTCTTGAATATGTACGTCTTGTATTTGTCTTTGCAAATCAAGCACTTTTTCTGCATATTTTGGGACTTATATCAATCTTTACTGTGCAACCTTTACCTTTCTCTAATTTTCAGCAATCTAAATCTTAATCATTCTGATCTCATCCTCCACATTTTTGATGTTCATTTCAGTTGTTCTGAGTATATTTTCTTGGATGTTTGATTTCTAGTAAAGAATACAGAGCTCATCGTTTCTATCAATCAGTTGTATACCAGTGAGATTTCTATTTTAGCAAGCGAGCTCATACTGTTATCTCAATCCTTGCATATCCTTTTGCAGAGAAACTATTATCATATTGAGTTTTTAGATTTAATTCGTATTCTGATCCACGAGTTCTTTCTTTTCTTTTTTCTCGAGCTCATACTTGTTTAGTTTCGCCTTGGTCTGATCTCTTTTATGGATCTCCAGTTGTAGCATATGGTTGTAATCCTGAATAGTCTTGTTCTTCTCATTACTCTAATTTTTCAATATTTATAACTCATTCTGTAAAATTTTGATTCTTTACTTCAACTCAGCCAAATCTTGTGATGAATTTTGAATCAAATTCACATATTTGTTACGCGCTGACTTCACCTCCTCATACAGTGCTTTGAAATGCTCTAATTTATTTCCTGTCTCTTAGTATTTTTTAGTTAAATCCAAAATCAACAACTCCTTCACCTTCAATTATTATCTCGTTTATCTCACCTCAGCAGTTGCAGTTGAGGCCTTCCTGGCCATCGACTAACGAACAGCAGTCGAATCTTTAATTTCTTTTTGAATATTGTTGACCATCTTCTTCAGCTAAGTCAGCGTATTTTCCATTTTTTTAATCTAGCTCTCTATTTCTTTCTTCTTCCCTTAATTATTGGCAGTCTTCATCTTGATAGATTAAGTTTTATCGACAACAATTGCGGTATCTTCTTTGATCTACTCTTCATGAGCCTTCTGCTCTCTCATTTCACTTGTGATAATCGAAAACTCTTTTCTTATTTTTTAGATTAACATCTCAGTTTCTTTTATTATTTCTTGCATTTGACCCTTAAATACCTATTGCTTTTTGTATTCACGCTTTAGTTTCTGGATCTATTTTCTTGCATTGTTTATCTTTTCAGCCTCAGCTTTGATAGCTCTTTACATCTATTTGATAGTTCCTTACTCTTTCATAATATCTACTTTCAGCTGACCTCTCACAATTTCTTTGCCACTAATCATATTCTTTATCGACTCTATAGCTGTTCCAATCTCTTCAGTGAGCTGAAAATTTTAATCCCTCTCTATTCTTAACTGCTAAATTTGTTCTTTCTGTTGTTCTGCCCTCTCCTTGAAGGTAGTACAAATCTTCTATTTCCTTTAGATTTCATCTCTGAGATCTTTGAGTTCATTTTCCATGCCGACTATTTCAATATTGAGATTCTCTGCACTTTTGGCGTAATGGTCTGGAGAATCCTTGATTTTAAGCCTGATTTCTTTGAGTTTCTACTCCTCTTCTTCGAACTCGTTGTTTTAATTCTTTATCTTCTGAATTTTCTGCATATTTTATTCCAAAATCCTCTGTAAATTCTCAATACTATTCTTCGTCTTTTAATTCATCGCTCTGTTCTATTGTATATCCAAAGTGTATTTCTAAATTCTCGGTTGCAATTTTTATTCCGCAGCTCGAAAATCATCTTTCATTTTCTGCTACATATTAGTCACCTCCTTCTAAAGTTACTCAGCTTCAAACATCAAATTTTAATACGATGCCTTCTGCGACTCGTAGGCTACTTCTGCAGTTTTTAGGGCTCTTGATAATTTCTAGGTCTATTATGTAATTTCTGCCTGTTGATTGTTAGCAGCCTCATATTAATGTTTGATTGTAGTTAGATCTTTTTTCAGTATTCTCATGGTTTCGTTGAGCGTGTTATAGTTTTTCTGGGAGTCATTGATAATTTTAAAAAGAGATTTGATGATTAGAGATACTTAATTAAATTGTTCTTCCGTGAGCTTGCCCTGTTTATAGAAATACTGGACCGACTCAGTCCCATACTTCATGTTCATCGCGATGAGATTTTCTTCGTTGCTCATCTTTGTATAACTTATATTTAAATCATGCCAAAACAATGAATGATTGATTGATGTTAGTAACAAAACATAAAATCAGTATACCTTCCTGCCGACCATCCTCCGCAACGTAGAATTCTAATTAACCATTGTTTTTAATTTGGCAAGCAGCCATTTATTATCTTTGATCAATTCGTTAAACCTGCTCTATTTAGAATTCTACTTGTCTAATTATGAAGATATTTCGGTTTTTTATGGTTTCATATAAGCGTAGTAGATATTTTTCAATGATTCTTCGATCGTTTTTACAATTGACTCAACTTTTTCATTTTCATAATCTAACGTTAGCTTCACTGTTTTTAGAATACTTGGGCATGCCTATGCATTTTTAAGTATTGTACCCACTTGGGTTAAAATCATGTATTCTGGCGTCATATTCTAGGGTCGTTTTGATTTCTCAGATGATTTTCTTGAGCCAAATGTTTACACTCTCCCTTTTTCTAATATTTTTGATTATTTTGAGCTACTTTTGGCCAAACTTTGTCTCGTATTCGACTTCCTAAGCACATTAGAGTCGCCCTAAATCATGGAAGTCCTGAGAGTACCTGAACTTTTTTTATTTTCCTTTTCAAAAGAATAAACAGTATTTAGAGTTTCCGTGCCCTTGATAGTCCATTTTTCCAATATTTTATCTTTCAAAGAGTAATATTTTCTCAAAGTATTCTAGTCTGCGCAGCTGTTGATGATTTTTTCTGAAACTCCAAGCAAATACTAAAAACAATTCGACGACATAATAATATATTTTATTGATAAGACCAATAGACTATATAAATCTATCAATTTTCTCTTTGCTATGATATCTACTATTACTTCTACTTTATCTCCTCGCCTTCTTTAACCATCTCAACCTAAGAATCTTCATTGATGACTTCCTCGATCTATTCCTCACCAGAATCGATTTCTTCTCTCTGCAATTTGTGTTTATGTTTATATTACTCACGCTCCTTCTCATAACGTTTTTTTTCGTTAGCTGCTTTGAGAATGTATGGACTCTTATCTTCTTCAGTCAAATCGGACCATTACTTGGCAATCAGACGAGTCAGTTCTGATATACTACAATCTTCATATAAATAAGTTTACTTTGATATTTCTATTGAAATATTGGGACCTTTTCTTGATAATATGCTATGTAAGCAGTAATTGGTTTTCTAGGAGGAGCATCAACCTTGGATTCTTTAGACGCAACCTTTGGTTTTTTTTAAGTTTTCTGCTTCTTGTTGTAGCTGTTGTAAAAAGAAAGGCAATATTTACCCAAAGAAGTAAAGTATTTTGCCATAACCAACGCTAGATCAGGCATTTTCTAACTAGTACATAATTTACAATAGATTCATCAGGTAGTAAATTTCCATTATTGATATCTTCGCAGCTGGCCAGATCGACCATTTCCTTGATAACCCTATGCAAATTTTCGACTTGTTTCATTGTTATATTCAAGCGGCATTAATTTTCATTGAATCTAGGACTGAGCATTTTTATAAATTTCATGCTTCTTAACAGCCAGACTCAAGATTTTATCTTTATGAACCTTGACTTCTCTAAATGTGTTCTCATGTATAATAACGGTTCAAAGAGACTTTATTAAAAATATCACTTGTAATAAATTCCATTTCAAGCATCCCCCATTTTACATGGCAATTTATGATCCTACTCCTCCATCTCTCGTTGGTTACTATCTTTCTTGTGTTTGATGCGGATGTGTAAGTTCAGTGACACCAAAGATCCATATTGTTTTTTGCAAATTAAGCACTAAATAAGATCAAAATTTACTCGATGCCGTTTCTCGACATCACAAGATTTTCTTCTGATACGTTTTCTTTTTAGCTTGATTTTAGTCTCAAGAACATTAACTTTATTCTAAAGTTAATCTATACGAAGTTTAAGGGCAAGCAACTCGTTGTTGTCAGGTTGGTTGGTAATATTTTTCAGCTTCAGAAAAGTTGGAAGTGGTTGGGAGGGAGTTGGCCTTTGTTAACTCTATTCTTTAAACCCCACTATTTTCTTACTCATATTTAGATAATAAAAATATTATCATTGGCGCTCAGTTTCTCGACTTCATCTTATAATCCTAAAATTTAGTCAACCCATTTTGAGTTTGTGTCATATTGTTCCAAGATGATGATATTGATGAAAATTTATTTAACTATTACGACAAGAAACAGGAGCAGATTCAGGGTAAGAATACAGTTGATTTGTGTTCGCACCGATCAGACACTTCTTTTTTCGATCGTCGTTTTGGAGTTTTTATTCTAGTGAGGTTTTATTGATGAGTGAACTTCGGAAGGATATTTTGTCACTGTTCTGCTAGTTGAGGGTAGCTTTGGTCTACAACTAGTGTAAATTATGCGGCGATGACTACTTTCTCGTAATCAACAAGAAATTGATATTTGGCACATCCAGACTGGAACAAGATTCAGAAATTAGTCTCGAATCATCAAAATTTAAGAAAGATTGTTCTAGTTTATCCTGCCTTGCATATTATGTAATATGATTTCTATTTTCCGGTAATATTTTTATTTCACTTTAACAAACTTTTGTTTCCTTTAATAACTCAGAGTTTTTCGCTCTTGTGGGCAGCCTTAAATATTCTTTGAGTAGTGAAGCCATTATTTAATTTTATTTCATATGATGCTTCAATTCGGTATTGAAAAGATCGATTAAACGGTCGAACATGTTCAGTAGAGGTATCAGATCCTTGTAAGAAGGGATTAGCTAAGCTAGTTTCAGCTTTATCTCCTCAGCCAGCTCATATCTTGTTAATTGGAAGTACCATTCTCTTCCCTATTTTTGAGAAATAATTTTGGAGGTATTGATTGATTTTCTTTATTTTTATCGATCCTTGCTTTTGGTACGCGACATAGCTGCCCTCCTCATGTTTGTAGTATTAATATATTCTTTGAGGGTGATAATTTTAGTAGTTTTTTATTATCCCTTCATGAACCCCTTTTAATGATTTATTAATAAAAAACACCCATTCTATCATTCAAAAAACATATTTAAAAAACAGCTACTAAATATTTTCGTCCATTCATCCAAAAAAACCATCAGCATTTCAGATTAAAATTATTAACATACGCATCATCATATTTAATTATGTAATTGAGAAAAGAATAACCTGCTTATGCAATTATGGCCAAAGCAATATATCCCACTTTTAGACAGAGTAATAAAAGATAATCCTTACAACCTAATCAAATTTTTCTGATGGATTTTGCAGAGTCGAGGAAGAGATATTAAATAAAAAAGAAACGATGTCCATTATTTTTTATAAATAAGGTTGAGAAGAAAAAATATGGACAGAATAACTCTGTATTTACTAGCCAGGGTATTCTTTTTTAGGCTGTCAGGTCGACTGAAATGTTTACTGGACATAACTGTAAAAAGAATTAATCTGTTTCAAGAACAAAAAGTAATTCCTTTGTCACAAAAAAACAAACTCTAAATTCCGCCTTCAACTTTACTAGAACTTTCTCACCTAAAAAAAATAAATCGATTGATTGCGTCAAAGATTTTACACCTTTTCATTTGAACCCGCAAGGTCGATGCCTACAATCTGCTCACACAAACAGATACATAATCAAACTAGTGAAAAGGAGAAGCAATAGTACGCAAATAACCAAAGAAAATTTAAAATCTGAAGGAAATTAACTTGAAGGAAAATAAATTGGAGCTTGGAGAACTATCGATGTGGAGTTTGAGTAGTTAATTTGATCTTTTATCGTTTTTTGAATTCCATTACTTCAGATTATCCTAAATCATTTGTGGAACTCCATTATTAAATGTTTCTCCGATAAAGATAAACAAGAATAAAATCCTATTTTTATTAAGTAATACTAACAATTTGATACTTTAAACTTCATCGTAAAAATTTTACTACAAATTGCAACAAAGTTAGATTCTTCACTGTCATTCTTCAATTAAAAGATAGAAATTCACAAATGAATTAATGAAAGAACGACGTAATCAATTTTCTTTATGAATGAAGCAGCCTAATCTTCTTATACCATTTTGGTCACTCTCACCAAACAAAGCCCCAGGGAATTCACCCTCTTTGACTTAGAACTAGAAATGTTCGCCTTATGAAGCTTATTCGTATTACTCATAATTACCATATTTCTATACTCTACGATGGTTTGATGTTACAACTAGATGTTGCAAGTAACCTTCAGCAAAAACTCCTTCAACGTGCTGTACGTATTAGTCTTAGCTGCATGAAAAAAATTTATATTTAAGCTTATTTCCTGATTGGTCATACTTTTTAGGTTATCCTTTTTCATATCGAACATGCAGATCCTTTATATGTCCATTTTCGTGTTATAAAATCTGCAGCTATTTAATTTTACTGCTCAGATGTTGGTGACTCCACTTAATTGTACCACTCTTTTCGCTTTTAACCTCCGATTTTCGAGGATAGTTCAACATTTTACTCTACTTTTGATTGTCGGTCTAAACTTCAGATTTAGGGGTTTTCTTACACACTCTTTTCTTGGGTAACTAGCTGACTTTACTGCTAACTCTACTGTTTCTGAATTCATTATTTACATCAGATTGCTCACTAGTATCAACATACTTCTCTTAAGTTTTCTATTTGCTTAATTTTGTATGAGCCAAACTCGACTCAGACCGAACCAAAACTTGTGATTGTAAAATTTGATTATTTCTTCTCAATTAGTTGATTTTCTGTTTTAGACTAGAGTTTTATTTCTACTTTTAAGCCAACTGCAGCTTTAGATTATCAACCATCTCTCTGAGCTTATTTTTTTCATTTGCTAACGATTTCATCTTTTGGAGATCTTTCTCTGCTTTTTGTTGGAGTAAATCAGTTAAGTCTTAATTGTACTTGCTACTATCTGTTTATGTTTTCAACTTCTTTCTGATTTTCTCTTCAACTTTCTCTATCTTCTTTAAAGGAGTGGGAGCTCTTTTCTCTTCATTAGTTTAACTGATTTTATCATCAAAATCAGACACTTGTGTGTTAACTTTCTTTGATATTTACAAAGTCCGTCTGTATTGGTCGATTTATTTCTTCAATATACGTACTTCCTCCTTCAATTTTTAATTTTACGATACAATTGATGGATAAGCTTATACTCCTAACTAAACTAACCCTTTTTCTTGTAATTTCAGCATTTTTTTCAACTGCTTTATTTCTTCTTTCAATTACAAATTATCCTTAGCGTAGGACGAGATCTTTCTCTAAAAGTCCTCCATCCTGTTGTCTTCGGTCAAAGACTAGAACTTTTTACGATAAATGGAAGCTTCCTTTTTATAGATTTGATATTTTTTATATGCATTTTGGAGCTATAACTGTGAGATGTCTTCATTTTTAGATGGTTATTTTTTCTTAGAGTTATCCATTCGTTTCCCTATCTCTGCATCTAATCGAGTACTTAAATTTTCCAACTCTTTCCGAAGGACTTAGTTTTGCTTTTTTATGAACTTGTTCTACTGGAGAAGTTTTCTGGAATCTATTTGACCTTTGTTCTGCTTAAGTTAGATGTTTTCCAGTGAAATGTTAACTGCTTTGTTGATTGGGGATTCCTTAGGCATCAGCGTTATTAATATAGTTTATAATATAACAATCGAAAAGATGATTACTCAGAACTAAGAGAAGAAGATGTTGATTGAATCAATGAAAAAACTTACCAGGTATTCTGTTGGATGATACAGTCATGTTTCAGGGAATCAACAAAGACAAAAGGAAATCTTTGAGGCGTTATCATTGCAAGATTTTAACAAGATAATCGCCAATCTAAAAGACTAAAATGAATGTAAGACTAAATCTACTTAGATTTGAGAAGGATTTCAGCTCTATTGCTTTGCGAGTTGTTCTACCGCAACGATCAAACTAAGGCGGGATTAGTATCGTTGTTAGGTATTCAACCTAAATGGGGACGAGTATTTTTTCGTTTAGTTAGATCTGCTTAGGTGGCATTCCTGAGACGATCTTCAAATACCCCTCGACTTTGAAAAGTATCTAAAAGTTAAATGAGAATGCGTATAACTGATGAATGGCTAGGCTCAATCGGGTAGCATTCGAGAGATATAGATGAAGAAGACAAGATCTGCTGGCTAATCAATTTAGAAAGAAAAACTTTAAAGATCGAGTTCCTAGACTATAAAAAGTATTCAAGTTTTACCTTTATCGATCCTGTCAAAAATATTTTTGGACTAACGATTCGTAATCCTAATGCCAAAAGGTAATAAAAATCGGATAGATATGGCGAAACCAACTCGAAAGCGGTCGCTCAAGGATAAAATTCGAGTAAGCGGGTCACAGAAGAGTAAAAATAAAAAAATAACACAAACGTTTAATATTACAAACAATATATCGAAGAAAGACAAAAAAGAGAAAGTGTAGGTTATGGAAAGAAAGCCCTCAACTTGACAATTGACTTTCCTGAATCTAAGCGTGCTAGCATTGGAGGTTCCTCACCTCAATACCGGAATCAATTATCCAACTCTATCAATATGAAAAAAGATTTGAACGTATCTCTCGAAATCAAACCAGTCAACTCAGATGCTAAGTATAAAATTGAAAGTAACAGATCATCAAAACCAGCCTATCAAATGTCTCCAAAAGTATCAATTGGAAACGCAGAACAGATTTAGAATAATCACTACAATCATAACAACTCCTATCAACAAGAAATTTCAACAGAGAGGCTTAATAGTTCCAGATTTGGAAATTGCGGAAATCCTAACTCCACACGTTAGTCAGCATCTGAAAGTCATGAGAGATTTTATAAGAAGGTGAAAGATGTTTTGAAAAAATGATATCTAGATTCTTAATGTCAGACTGTATACACTCCATCCCCATAGCTTTGAGTTAGAAGCTCGTGCAGTCTATTGCTGTGCGTTGTAGTTTCTTTGTTTAAAGATAGCTACAACAATCATATAATTATAATCGAGAATGTTTATAAAAATCCTTTTCCTAATATACATCCTACTACTACTAGCATATATTTTCTATGCTGGACTGAACTATTATCGCATCCAGAGTAAAGGGTGGATGCATCCTCAGGTTATAACTAATCTTACACCCTTCGTAATAAACGTAAAATAGATACTATTCAGTTTTTGCTTGCAAACTTCGTTTTCAAAGGTATAAATCCTTTATTGACAACAATTTTCCCCTGTCTTTTGATCTACTTCATCGGATCGAGGCTTCAAAAACTTAGAATATTCGGTCTAACTGGAGGTATTGCATGTGGTAAATCAACCCTCGTCAAACAGATGGTCGAAAATATCGGAAATGAGTTGGCAATTATAGATTGCGATAAGATCAACACCGATTTGAGAGAGAAAGGAAGAGCAGGCTATGATTTGATTCTGAGTCTGCTGAATAAACACGGTGAAGATACGAATCTTTATATAAATAGCCACACAAAATAGATCAAAAGAGAAGCACTGTCCAAATATTCATTTGAGCATCCTCTATTTTTGAGATAGCTTGCAGGTAAACTTGGCAAATACATCATGCTCTAGATTTTTAAGCAGATTGTTGATAACTATTCTGCAAAGAAGAAACTCATCCTTATCGATGCTCCTACCCTATTCGAGACAAAAATATTGGCACATATCTGTTTCCCCATTATTGTGATCGGATGTGAATAAAAAATACAAGTTTAAAGAATGGTAAAAATAAGAAATATGACTGAAGAATAGGCAAGCCTAAGAATAAAGAGTCAAATGCCCTTAGCTGAAAAGAAAAAGAGAGCTGACGTTTATGTCTAGAATAATGGCTCTCCAGAAGAAATGTTTACAAAAACTTTAAGGTTTGTAAATAAGATACTAGGTCTGAACAAAAAGTGATCTGTTTCGAGAACTTTAACTTTATGTAATTTTATCAAACAAAATATGAGAAATATGCTAAAATAAATTATAATAGTAAATCATTCGATCATTTCATTTATTATGGATAATCTTCTCCCTTATCTTCTAGTAAACCTCATCAAAGTTTTTCATCTAAACCCAGACTCTCAACTCTTCCTTCAAAAACTTTTTATCTTTCTGTAAACGCTTCAAAATCTATCCTGCCTGCCAGAGTTTATGTATTTTTAGAGTTTGTACTAATTTTTGAACTTTGTAATCCAAACTGTTTGGCTTTATAATATTCGTAGGTGCTTTCATATATTTTTCAAGAGCTTTTATAGGCTAAAATATTTTTCCCTACAATAAATACTTAGCAACATACACATACTTGATTTATTCTGGGACATTTTCTATAAAGAGATTTGGGATCTCCCATCCATAAATAGTTCCAGTTGCTATTCCTACTAATTCTCCATTTCTCCAAGCAAAATCTGTAGGTGGATTCACTTATCCAAAAGTAGAGAGAAGTTAAAAGTTAGTCACAGGGAATGGGAATCTCATATAGGTTCTTCCATGTTCAGTACTATAAAACTCAGTGCAGGCTAAGAATAAGTTATTCCTAAGATATGTGTCAGAAAGGTGATGAATGTATACATCATGACCCAATGTATTTTAATACTTATTCTTCTCGTACAATCTACATGTATTTTTGACGAAGTTACATAGTAGTATATCAAGGAGTGTTTTTATTTAGTTGGGAGTTGGAACACGATAGGTTTAAAGCTGAACTTTTTAATTGCATAGTGTTTAATAAATTTCTGCAATCTGATCTGTATTATAGTAGATGTCTCTCATAACATTTTAATTCAGCTGCAACTCCTTTGCTTACTTTTTGATTTTTTGATGGATATTTCCGACTTTATTTGCATATAATCTTGTAAAGAAATCACCCAAAATGTTAATACAAGTGAACATGTCACCGTTATGGCCATCTAAAATGTACTTTTTGTAAGTACTTTTGAAGGAATTCGATTTTGCTTTTATCTATTACAAATACTTTCCTTTTAGGTTTGATTCATCCATATCATTTCTTTGTTTAGATTTGTAGTTTTATTATTGGAAAATTGATTATACTGTTAACAGAATGACTAGAAGCAAGCAATGCTGTTGAACTGCTTATTTTCTGCCCATCAGCAAAATTTTGCCTAACTTTGGATCCAAGGGTAAAAATGACAATATTTTACCTAACTATGTTACTTTCGTGTCCTAACTCCATTCACCAACTTCACCTTCCAGTGCCTTGATCTATTGTAGAGACACCAGTGTATTTTTAAGTTTTTAATGTTAAGGAGTTGTTGGGAAAGGAAAGTTATAAACATTGGGAATACCTATTGATTTAAGCTGCAAAACTACACCTTCGAAAGGTAATTTGCTTATCTCAGGAAGAGGATATTCTTCCATAATGTTGGCATAGAGGGCAGAAGAATACAAACGATAACAATATCCGTGAGTGGTACGACCTGCTCTACCTGATCTTTGCTCAGCCATTGCTCGACTTCCCCATCCTTTTCTCCATTTCCAAACTCCTTCATGATATCTATGTTTCTACTGTCCTGAATCAATAACGTAGCGGATGTTCGGAACAGTAATGGAAGTTTCTGCTATATTTGTAGAGATAATGAATTTTCTTGTGTTTGGAGGAGTCGGTTTAAAAATAACTTGCTGCTGTGCCATTGGGAGAGAAGAATACAGACAATAAATAAGATGATTTTGAGGGATTTTAGTTTGAACTTCTGCTTAATTCACCATCTCATTTTAATCTTCACTCTAATCGTAAGATTCTCGATTGAGCTATTGTTATAACATTGTTGCTACCTCATGGATTTCATCTTTACCTGTTAAGAATACTAACACATCACCCTCGGGTAGCTTGCGATGGATTTTTAGACATTTGTTAACAGCCATTGTTTTATAATCCTATGGAGTTTGCTTTTAGAAGTAAACAGTTACTGGAAACATCCTTGCTTAAACGTTTATAATTGGCACTATGTAGTCAAACAGAACTTTGTTTTGGAAGTCTTGAACTCTCATAGTTGCACTCATAATGACAAGCCTCAGAGGATGACATTTTCCCTACAGAGGAA
>Ga0194117_10004413_pt1 | contig 13435 bp, 21 predicted proteins | sample TA2MahsurfametaG_FD_160579 | JGI IMG/M metagenome (GOLD analysis project Ga0194117, IMG submission 160579) | Freshwater microbial communities from Lake Tanganyika, Tanzania - TA2015009 Mahale N1 surface | ecosystem: Environmental > Aquatic > Freshwater > Lake | place: Tanzania: Lake Tanganyika...
AAAATGTAAATTTGATTTCAGCATTAAAAAATAACCTTTTTAGTTTTATTTTTAAGTCTAAAAATTGTTTTACACCTTTTATTGCAAATTTAAAAGCATCCTTAATTTGAAAATTTGATAAACAAATTGTAACAATTCTGTGAGTTTTAATTAATGGTTTTTCATAAAAACAAATTTCATCTATATCTGCAAAACTAATTTTTGATTCATTCATTATCCAATGTATAGCCTTGTCCGGAAATGAACTATCATGTTTTATTCCACTAAATCTTTCTTCTTCTGCTGCTAATAATACTTTACCATCCTTTACTAAGCAAACTGAACTATCGTGATAAAAGCAACTTATTCCTATACTTAACATATTAAAAAAATGTATCTTCTTCTATTTCGATATCTCCTGTATTTAAAAATTCTTCTAATATTTTATCTTGATGAACTTTCATTATCGAAATTACTTTTGTTATATAATGTGTTTTATGCCCGGTCATTTCTCTAATAAGGAGATAAAGGTTTTTTTTGTTAAAATTTTCTATATAATCAACTCTACGAAATAATTCTAAAATGGCATCTGCTATTTGAATATCTCTTTTTTTATCAAAGACTGAATTTAATTTTTTATTCCAATATTCTAACATTAAATTTCTAAATTCAACGTGATTACTATCGTTTTCTAAAGCAACGTTATCTTCGGAAGGATTCCAACTCTCAGGCATTGCCGATATTAAATCATTTTGTTTATATCTTTTATAATTAGAATTGTTTAATAAAATTAAATGATTTAAGGCCATTCTGGTAAAATATGAAAACGCCTTACCTTTACCTTCCTGAAACATATGAATTTTTGAAATCATTTGTGAGACTACTTCTCTTTTTACATCAGAAGGCCCATCATCAAAATATGAAAATTTGTATGTGTTTAATACATTTTCTGCGATTTTTTCAAATGGGTATTTAATTTTTTCAACATAAAGAATATTTCTTTCTTTTAGATTTTCTGATTTATTGTAGGCAATAATTGCTTGTTCCGTTTCTAAAGTAAAATACATTTTACTTTTTGGCGTTTTTGCTTTTCTAGGCATATTATTCTATAATATTTTTAAATGATTCAATTTCTTCTTTAATTTGAGTAAATACAGAACCAACATCATCATCTTTTTCAAATAATTCTTTACTATCTAATTCTCTTATTGTTTTTAATAATTCCTGATATTGTTCTCTTCTATCCAATATAAAATTTTCATAATATTCAATTTTTTTTAAAATATTAAAAATACCATATATTAATATTAAAATTATTAAAAACAAAAATAGTATCAAAAATATTTCCATAATTTATGCTTGACCCGGTTTACCAAAGTAAGGGAATGAATCTATAATAGAATTTTCTTTTTCTATTTTATTATTTAATTTTGTTATTACATCTAAATTAATATTAACTATATCAATTTTTTTATTCATCATTTCTAACAATTCTTCCTTTGTAATAACTCCATTATCAACTACAACATCAGTTATAGATGAAAGTAAAATTTCAGCCTCAATTAGTCGTTTAGACAAATTATTTATTGCCGAATTTTGGTTATCTAAAATTTTTAGTAAGTTCGATATATCAATTTGTGTTATTTCCATTTTAATTACATTACAACATATCCTTTATCTGTAAATTTATGCATATGTTTATATTTGATTTGTTCAATCATACCATCTGGTGATTTAACCATAATAAGTTGATTTCTTTCATAACTTAAATCCTTTTTAAATGGTTGGTTTGTATTTTTTTGCGCGATAGTAATACCATCTAAAAGGTCAACCATTTGTTGGGCATATATACATTCATTTAGGCCTTCTTTATTATTTTCCAAATCTCCTTCGAATATTACAGTTCCTAAATTATCACATTCCACTTGTAATTTAGAAGCTCTATTAATATATCGGTATTTATTAGGAGTATCAAATTCAGAAACCTCTTGTGAAAGAATTGTATCACCTGAATATCCTGTTATTTTAGGATTAATTAATAAAATTGGTGTTTCGGAATTGATAAAAAAAGCTCTGAAAGGGATACCAATTGATTGTGTCGATACGGCGTACAAATTTTTTCTTTTACAATGAGAAGATAATTTTTTTCTTAAATTTTCTTCATCACTTTTATCAAATAAGGTTGGTTCTATTTTTTTTATTTTCATATTTTATTTCTATTATAACAAATGTAATAATAATTTTTTAATATTTCAAACTATTCTTTTGTTTTTTTATGAGTAATCCAATAGTTTACAGCATTTTGATCATTAATCCATTTTTCTTTATCTTCCCAATCAAATTCGGGCCTTGCATAATAAGGAAGCTTTCCTTCTTTATTTAAAATAGCGCCTGAGTAACTAAATTTATCAATTATCCCATCTCCATTAATATCCCAACCATCTATACTACCATCACCATCAATATCTATGGGTCTTTTAGAAAAATCTCTTGTTAAATTATTTAAATTTATAAATTGATTGGCTTTTTTTTTAAATTTTCTTCGTATTTTTCTTTTGCCTCAATTAGTGCATCAACCGATTTAATAGAATTTTCGGTTATATGTGAAGATATTTCATTTTCTTTTTTTGCTTTTAAAGAAAAATTTTTATCTTCTCCATAAATTTGATAATTTTTATCTACTAATTCGGAATTTTTCCGAATTAACTCTTCTTTTTTTACATTATTATCTTCTTTTTGGGTTTTCGAAATTATGAGACCATTAAATGCTACAATAAGAGCTACAGCTAGTGGGTCAAATACAAAAACTATGATAAAAATAAAAAATTTTACAACATTATTTAAAGGAATATTAAAGGCCTCCGCAACAAATCTAAATCCACCAATTTCCCTTTCCAATTCAATATTATTGTTTTTAATTGAATTAATTGAATCTAACGCTACATTATTTTGTAAGGTTAATTCATCGATACGATTAGATATATTGGTAATCTCTTTATCCGCATTACGAACCATTTGTAAAAGACGTGATGTTGAACCATTTCTTTCAACAACTTTAGAAATGTTTTGTTCTTGAGAATTACGAATGTTTTGTTGATTATTTAATTGAATACTATACCTTTCAATTTCTTTATCATTTTTATTAATTTGTGTTTGATAAACTTCAATATCTCTTTCAATTTTTTGTAGAGAAAGGTTTTGTTGTTGAAAGGCATTTGAAAGGTATCCAAAAATACCAGCAGATGTAATTAACATCAATATACCAACTGATATAGTAAGATACCATTTATTAAACCCATAGATAGAATCCCACATTTGCTTTAAATAAGTGGCAGCAACCAACTTAGCGAGTTCTAATGAACCCGCCATTATCATTACTGATAAAGATGCTCCAGCAAATAATACTCCTAACCCGGTTACTGAAAAATATGCAGCGCAACCTGCTACTAAAATTGCTGAAAATCCAACTAATATTTTTAACCAATTCATTAATTATCCTAAATCAACTAGGTCATTATTTGTATCTATTAAATTTACAACTTCTTCTAATAATCTAATTGCTTCATTGTTATCAGCGGGTCTTGCTCCCCTCATCATTTCCAAAACAATTCTGATTCTTTGTTTGATTGCTTCGTTATTGTCTTGAATTCTTTGTTTAAACTTTGCCATAAAAATTTGTTTGTTTGTATAAATATATATTAATAAAAAAGGGAAGATAAAAATCTTCCCTTTACAAAGGTAGTAATAAAAATTCAATTAACCAACTTTTAAAGTAAGTTTTTTGGGTTTAGATTCCTCTTTTCGTTCTACAATAAAAGTAAGAATACCATTTTTAATTTCTGCTTTAGCATTTCTACCATCCAAGTCTTTACCTAATGTAATTCTTTCATCGATATTAGCTACTAATTCAGTAAATGGTGTTTTTTCTTCACCCTTTTTTGCTTTTACTTCTATTTTGTCTTCGTAACAATTAATCTCAATGTTTTTTGCTTCATGCCCTAAAACCGATAATGCAATAAATGCTTTATCATCCTTAACTTCAACTGCAAATTTTGAAGGTACATAGGTTTTTGAGTAAGTTTCCCATAAAGGGGTGCGGTCTGTAACAGTTAATTTGTCGATAAATCTGTCAAAATCTGAATAGAACATAGTTTTAAGTTTTTAATTTATCTATATTATTCAATTATTATACCACACCACTTTTATTTAAAAATACTGACACTTTTACCATTATTTTTTAACAAATCGGAAAATATGTCATTATGCTACCAACCCATTAAATTCATTTGTATTCATATTATATTGGTTTAACTATCTAAATCTGGAAATTCATCATCGGCTTGTTCCTTACCCATATCATCCATTGTAAGGATATATCTCATTCCGGCTACCATACCACTATGAAATCCATTTTGCCAATCTCCTCGTTCACTTTGTAATTTTTTCACTTCATTGGGATATAGTTTTTGTATCCTTTCTTTGTTTTCTTTCACACCTTTAATTGATTCGTTTTCTGGTTTACTTCTTGCATACCATAATAGGTCTACATACTTATCCTGTTTGTGTAGGATAGTTTCTAATAATTGTTTTTTTGTCATGTTGTTTTATTTTATTAAGTTTGGATATATTAAGTGAATTTTAAAATTGTATTTTGTGATTTTTCAATCCATTTTTTTGCTTTTTCAAAATAATCAGAATTCATCTCTATTCCAATAAAATTTCTATTAGTATTTATACAAGCAACACCAGTTGAACCAGACCCCATAGTGTTATCAAGTACCACTTCACCTTCATTTGTGTATGTTTTTATAAAATATTCTGCAAGTTCCACTGGTTTTTGAGTAGGATGCCATTTATCAGAATTATCGTTATTTATAACTGGTATTTTTATCACACTTCTTGGATATCGTTTAGTAGAACCCCCTAGATTACCCGAATGAGTTTCCATATGACCATAATTTCTTAACTTATCAGGCGGAGGTAAATTTGTTTTTGGTTTTACTGCATTCATTGGTTTATGACCATTGGTAAATTGAGGATTATATGTTGGCATTTTTTTATAAAAAACTAAAACATACTCATGTGCTTTTAGTGGAACTTTTTTTGAATTTAAATGACCAGTTGCTTTATTTTTTTCCCAAATCCAATCATATCTAAAATTTTTAATATTAGATACTGCCAAAACTTTATCAAATGGATTAGCAGCAGTTAGTACAATTGCACCATTATCTTTAACTATTCTATGATATTGTTCCCATAATAATTTTAAATCTATTATACTATCCCAATCATTTCTTGTAGTTCCATAAGGTAAATCGCAAAATACCATGTCAATACAATTATCAGGTAGTTCTTTGAAAATATCTATACAATCTCCATTAAATAAATTTGTATTAGAAAATTTTTTTTGCATTTTCAATTAGAGTTTTTTCTGTAATATTTTTTATATTTTTTATCGAAAGAGTATTTCTAAAATGTTCTTTTGTATGATATGATACATTTAGTAAATCATATGTAATAGTAGAATGATATATATTAGGTCTATTTTCTAATATAGATAAATCCACATAGGATGTTTCTATTCTTTCCATACTTCGAAGTGTGCCATCATTTTTATAAACTGGAGTTTCATTTGAAATCAAAGTAATAAACCAAACTTTTACATTTTCTCTTCCGAAAACACCCTTTATTCTAAATATCTCACCATGTGTTGTATTTGCAATATTTGCTCGATTTTTTTGTACCGATGAGATAAATGCTTTTAACAAAATACAACAAACAATATTACCTTGTTTATCTTTTATAAGTATATCTATCTTAAAATTATTACCATATGCACATCGAATAGATTCTTCATAAAATACGTTGTAGTTTTTATTGAAATTTGGAACTATTTCTTTAATATAACTTAAAATACCATCATGTAATTTGTTCGTTCTTCCAGTACTTCTATTTCCATTTTTAGTAAGACCATCATGTAAATGTTCATAAATTATTTTACTTAACATTTCTTTTATGTTTTAAGGTTTATTATTTATTTTTTTACAATCCTACTCTTTCTCAGTGGGTATCAACAATTTCAACAAGTATTTTCTTTAACTCTGATTTTTCGTTTTTGGTCATTTTTATTTTTAATTGTTTTAAAAAGTATTTTTAAGACCTTGCTGTCTTTCTATTACTGTACTCATATGGTCTGCCCAATGAAGAATATACTGAATAGTATAACGAAGGTATTTAGAAGTATCATACGTTTTGTAATACTTTTCATTATCTTCATCATAAACTCCATCTGTAAGTTTAATACCAAACCATTCTTTATCTGATAGAGTAATACCATATTGGCTTAATGTAAAAAATCCTCTATCTGTAATAGCCATATAAGGAATGGCTTCATTTCTTTTAAAGTATTCCCCCCTATTCTTAATATGCCAATCTGAATCATTAGTAACATAATGAAGCTCACCCTTAGTACCCAGTTTTCCTAAATCATGATGCAATGCTGAAAAAATTAATTCTTCATCAGTAAAATCTACTTGTCCTCCACACTCAACAAAAAGATTTTTTATCTTTAAAGCGTGTTTACAAACATTAAAAACATGATCTATGTACCCACCTTCATATGCGTAGTGAAAATTTTTGTTACCACTAGCAGGTGATAACATCAGGTTAGGCCCTAACTCTTCCATTGAATACATTTGTAAGAGTTTTTCTTTCCTTTTTCCTGTGATGTATTTATCAATTATTCCTAAGAACTTTCGATAATTACTTTCTAATTCTTCATTTGAGTGTTTATTCATTTCTTTTATTTTTTATGATTATTTATTCTATTTAAGTCTATACTATAAAAGGATACCCCAAATATACGAAAAATTTTCCAATTTTCCAATAAAACTACCAAAATTTTTTTGAATTTTTTTCTTCGTATATCTCAAATTCATCTGGAATTACAATTTTTTCTTTGTTTTGTAGGTATTGCGCCTTCATTAGCACTTCGTTCTCACACTCAATAATGGTTTTACCATATCTTAACTCTAACTCTCTATAATTCACTCCTATCCACTTCCAGAATGATTCTCCACCTATGTACCGAATCCCATCTTTTGTATAATCATGTGAATAAGCAAATGAGGTTGCAAAAAAGGGTTTAGTTTGGTTTTTAGTAGTAGATTCTGAGATTTTAGTTAAGGCATCATTTAAATAAGTTCCTGTTTGCGTATTGGAATCACTTTTAAGTTGCCCCTCCCATACTACATCATCTTCAAATACTCTTAAATCTATTCCCAATAACTTTTCTTCTTTATCAGTATTAACAACTTTAAGATTTTTAGCACATTTTTCTGCTATTTCTTGTAATGTAAAACCTAAAATAGTAGTAAGAGTTCTTTCCACAGATAATATTGGAGAATAATTGCTGTATTTTTTATAAAGATTATAATCGTTCTGATGAACTTTATCCAACACCCTTTTTACCACTTTAACTTGTAAATCTTCCCAAATGTATTTCATTAAGAAAGGGTTTCTTTTGTTAGAACAAAATAAAGCATATCTAACTCTTCCATAAATGTACACATCCCCAATCCACCACTATCAAATAATTCAACAATATACTCACCTTCTCCTAATCCAATTTCATTTGATTCTACATTATAAGAAGAAATTAAATACATACAATTAGGATCTTGATTATCTTTTGGTAATCTACACATCCAAGCATAAACACCAGGTTCACCATTTTCATCATCTATTTTTTCAAAACCTAATTTTTCTAAATGTGATTCGGTAATCGGAGTTAGGTCAATTTGTATCTTTGGTTTCATTAATCTAAAATTATTTTAGTATAGATTATTTTTTTTGATTCGTTATGAGATGCCTTTACTATCATTGTATCACCCTTCATTCTACTAATTGGTGAAATAATAATATTTATTTCTCCTTTTTTTCCACTATAAGATACTTTATTAATTGTGGGGACTAATTCATCTTTTGAGGCAATTAAGGGAGGAAGTTTAGCAATAGTAAATTGTCCGGTATAATAATTAAGATAAGATTTAGTAATAGTTGCTAAAGTATCCCCCCGTCTTAATAACCAATATAAATTACTTTCCCATTCAATTCTTTCGGGTGGAAACGGTTCTTTACCATTTACTAAGATTCTACCAGTTATTCGGTGCGATTGTTGATTAAGAAATGTATCCAATTTAAGGTGATAGTTCCCATCACTATCCTTTGGTAAAGATTTATTTCCATTTCTCATTAATACTGAATCAACAGTAAATAAGTATTCTTTAAAGGGTTGTAAATCCTCAGTATTTTTTTCGCACGAACAAAATAAAAAAACTAAATTAATACCAATAAAAAATTTTTTCATAATAAATGTTTTAATACTGAATCCCAATTGGGAAATTCATCTTTACCAAAATGAATATGTTTACCACTAAATTCACCTGCACCATTTGCGGTTCTATCATCAATTAGATAATCACCTATCAACATTCCTTTAAGGTGTGTGATTGCCATCTTCTTATGAAATAATCTACCGAAATGTTCTTCAATCCAAAATCGTTTATCCATAGCTGCCATTGGGTTGCCCCACGGAGCTGCAGTTGCAATATATAATTCATATTTCCCACTTTCTGATAACTTTGAAATTGCCTCTTTTGCTCCTTTTATAGGAGGAGGGTTTCGGAATATACCAGGTATATGGTCATATCTTCCAATGTATGCCGTTTTTAGAAATTCATTTTTTGAAACTACCTCTTTTACATGCCCATCAAAATCTACGAGCACACCATCCATATCAATCCATAACACTTTTTTCATAATTTATAATTTGCGAATATGGTAAGAATACAAATAACCACAATCATCATCGTAATCATCGTATTCTTCGCAACATAATCCATAGGGGTTTAATATTTTATTTAACTCACTTATTTCCACTCTACTCCAATAGTTAAATCGTAAGTAGGGTTTATCAATAGGATGAATGTATTTCAATTGAACACTTTTAGAAGTCCAATTTTTAATCTCATCTAAAATTACAGAAGTTATCATATTTTAAAATTAAAATTTTATGTTTTATTAAAGATATTCAGGCCCATAAATTCCATAACGTGCAGTTCCATCTAAGATGTTTCCTCTTGCATGCTTTGCAGGTGCTTTCCAACTCGCTGGTTTAAGAAGGTCTCCTTTCTTAACAGGTGCCCCTTTTAAATCTCCATCAACTCTACTGATAAATCCCCAACAAGTAGAACCACTCCAAAAACGAAGGAATTTATTACCAACCTCCATAACTAAATCAGGGTCTTTAATCATATTTAGGTTTGAGTAATACGCTCTTCTTTCAGAATTTACCTTTTCTAAAAATTCAGCAACCTTTGGGTTTCCCTTTAAGTAACTAAGGGCTTTTTCATTCATTGTTCTCATAATTATCATCTTTTATTACATAGTAAAGATATGATAAATAATTGAATTTTCCAAGCCTTTTGGGAATTATTTTAAAAAAATAACCCATTGAAAATCAATGGGTTATATGAATTTTAATTCTTTTTTTGAAAAATCATAATCAAAGGTAATTGGTGAATTAAGGGGTATATATCTTAAATCACAAATACAACCATTAAAGGCATATCCACCCCAATTAGTTTCCTTATAACCATATCCTTCATGTATGTGACCTGAAAAGTGTAAGGGAATATTTAATTCTTTTAATCTATAATATAAATCCTCACAACCTACGTTTTCGTAAGTATTATTAGTTCTATCACAATATCCATAAATTGGGCCGTGCGTAATTACAATATCAGTATCATTAGGAATTCTATTCCACATTTGAACTGAATCATATCCTCTATCAACATTAAACCCCCACCCATTTCCAAATGTTGGAGAATAGGGTGAACCCCAAATTTTGATTCCATCTATTTCAACAAATGAATTTTCCAAATAAAATACATTATGGTTAAGACCAGTTTCTAATAAATTATTTAACCACTCTGGTTTTCCTTTAACAGAGGGTGTAAAATATTGCTTTTTATCAAAGTGGATTGATTTATATCTAAATAATTCATCACTATCAAATGAAAGATCGTGATTTCCTGCAATAAATATCTTATTAGTATATCCCTCTATTTTATTAAACCAATTAATAAACCCCTCAACTTCATGCTTTCTACCAATAGAAGATATATCTCCACTATGAATAAGTAAATCACCTCCTGTCAACTTACCATTTAATTGTTTGTGTTTATTGTGAGTATCACTAATATGTGTAATCCTAAAATTCATATCCAAATATACAAAAAATTATTGAATTTTCCTAATTTCATATTCATCATTTTGTATTACTATACTAAATAAAAGTGCGATTCTATTTATATCTTCATCTAATATTGTAACTTCATGTTCTGGGTCGTTATTGTTATTAAAATTAAGAAACACTAATTTACCAAACTCTGGTACTATTTCTGTTCCCTCAACTTTAAAATTTCCACCCCATTCTTTTTTATAATTTTTATTAAGATATAATAATATATTTGCAGGTTTAAAAGCTTTACTAGCTATTAGAGTTTCTGAGATTCCGTCTCTATGGGGAAGTAGCCTTCCATTTTTTTTATACATGGTCAATAATCCATCACCAATACGGAATTTTTTACATTTAAATTTATTATTTGAAATTTTAGATACTATTATTTTTTCACCGTAAAGTATTAAAATTTTTGTAAGTATAGAATTATAAATATTAGGGTACATTTTCCAATTAATTGATTCTCCAAACAATGCAAATTGTCCGAAGCAATGTTGTGGATTATTATATATTAAATTTGATAATTTATTATATTCAATCTTTAATTTTTCAATTGAATCAAAATTTTTAGGATAATTGTTAATACTATTATCAAATCCATCAAACCCCCTAAATATTAAATTATTATATCTTTTTTCATCTCTAGTAAAAGTGTATATTTCTTCTAATTCTTCAATTAAAATTTCTTCTTTAGTTAAATCAAATTCATAAAAGGGTTTTTCCATAAATAATATATATACTTATACATATAAGGTTTTATTAATTAGTTTATGAAGAAAGTATTAGGAATAGATTTTGGACAGTTTGATTCCGATAAAAAATTAACTTCCGAATATTCTCTTTCGTTTGAAGTACAACCACATCTTATTGCACAATTATGGTATGATAAATTAAAAGATTTATTATCCGATTCATCTTGGAAATTAGAAACCAGATGGGGTGCTTTTAAACTTCCAACGCGTCATCCTAAAATTCTTATAGAAAAACTTAAAAGATGTGTAGAAACAATTAATAATTCGGATTGGTTTGATTATCATATTATAGAATCTGATAGAATAACCGAAGATTATCCAATGGAGGTTCATAATATAATCCATCATCATTTCGAAATTCTAATTGGCCAGGTTTGGAAACCATCGGAGTATTGGAAACAAATTATAGAAAAGAACGATTGGAAATTGGTAAACGCGGTTAGAGGATTAAATGACCTTTCACATGAAATAGAAGAATGGCATATGGGAGGAGATGCAACGATTTGTACAACATTTATGAATGGACTTGCACCAATACAAAAAGTAGAATTACCAAAAGAAGCCGATGATTGGTTTACATTAGCCGGAGCATTTGGTAGAGCATATTTACACTATGCCCAATTAGGTAAAACTTGGCAAGAAGTTTGTATAGATGATGATGACCATATTGATCCTACAAATATTTCCGAACATCGATTATTAAGTGGTGAATTTGATTTACAATTTTCTCTATTCGATAGAACACATGAAGGTTTAATCGATATGTTTAATATGAGAGAAAAACTTGCTAAGTTTGATAGAACTCCTGAAGATAAAAGTTTAAGGTTGGGTTATTGCCCTATATTTGATATTAAAAATCAATCGATTCTTACTAATGATGAAAAATTAGAAATAATTGATAAAGTAAGAAATCATCCTCAAATTATAAGAATGAATTTAGATGGAGTGGAAAGACCGTTTACTCCCTATTTTGATCCTTATTAATAAAATCTAAAAGTTTTTCTGCATAAACTTTATTACCATATTCTGAAAGATGGTAATCAGTTTCGGAATAAGTTAATCTATTTTTTTGGGCCCATATAAGTGATGAAGTTTCACCATCTGGTTTAAAAAAATTTAAATTAGAAATAAGTGGTGATTCTAAAGTAAAATCATCGAAGTGTAAAAAAACGATTTTATTATTAGTATCTTTTACGGATGATTGTAAGTGGTTTAGGTAATAGAATAGTTTTTTGTATTCAAACAAGTCATCATGTAGATTAAAAAAATAATCAGTATAAAAATCTTGCTTATTAAATGTGGTGATATTATCTTTTCTTTTTAAATTATCATTACTTTTTGTAAAGATATTTTCTATACCATTTACAACATTTTTAGAAAGTTGAATAGAAACAACATCATCAATACCCTTATCCCAATATGCAGTTCTAACTAAATGAGTTGTTTGTAATAATATTAATGAATCATTAAATTCATTTGAAAAAAATCTTTTATTAAATGCAAATATTATTTCTTCATTTGAATTTCCAGGTAAGGATAGATTTCGGAGTGGTACATTAAAATGATGAGCGACAATATCCGCAAATCCTGTATAGAAATCTTGCCTCCAACAGGAATAAGAACATCCGAATGAATAAACATTTTTAAACATAAAATTGGTGGAGGTGGAGGGAGTCGAACCCTCGTCCAAATACGGATTTAATAAACCTCATTCACAAGCTTAGTTTGTTTTTCTTAACAAACAAAATACCCGATTCCTATTTTGACATTGTTATCGGTAACTGTGTCGAGTTCACTTTTAATAAGGCAGCCCTCTGAACGTGGCCTTATTTCTTTTTGGGTAGAAATCACACCTGAGTTCACATTCTTTTTTACCCCATGATGTGTACGAGGAGGATTAGGCAGCTACTGCGTAATCAGCACCAACGAATGCCATAGCATCTTCGAAGGTCATTGTAGATAATTCTACGTCATTTATTGTTCGATAGGTGTTTAAGGATTTCCATCTAATCCTGCTTGTATCAACTTACCAACTCATCGTACCTGTCAAAACCAGGCACCCCCAAATTACTTTTTATAAAATATAAATATAGGTTCGTATTTGTAAAACTCACCATTTATCTTCATACTATTTTTTACGTTAGATAAATCAACCCCTGTCATTGGAGACATCGTCATCTTTATCTTATCCTGATATTCCATTCCTAATTCAGTAAGGATATCGATACTATCTTGCTCTAATGGGTAGAAACTTTTACCGATTTTAATATCAGCTATATTCCATAAAATGTATCTATCATTACGAAGATATTCAAACGCAGTTGTTAAGGTAGGTCTTAAAAATCCATCTCTCCAACTTTCATAACTACTAAATTTCTTAAATGATTGAGTTTCAAAA
>Ga0194117_10004420_pt1 | contig 13425 bp, 7 predicted proteins | sample TA2MahsurfametaG_FD_160579 | JGI IMG/M metagenome (GOLD analysis project Ga0194117, IMG submission 160579) | Freshwater microbial communities from Lake Tanganyika, Tanzania - TA2015009 Mahale N1 surface | ecosystem: Environmental > Aquatic > Freshwater > Lake | place: Tanzania: Lake Tanganyika...
TTTTCTACCTGCAAGTGAGTTCCCTTTTTTCTTTTTAATTAAAATTCTGGTATTTTTTTTATCCTGAGGTAATGCTGAAGATGGTTGTTATTTTATTTGCTCTTTGGGTTATAAGAGTGTCCTCGAGTCGATTCCAGGCTGGTTGTAGACTGAAAAATGATCCAAAGTATTCCCCTTTTTCTTTTCTTCAATCATTTTGGCAATGGTTTGTAGTATTTTGTAGTGGTTGGGCCACTGTGTGGTAATAAGTTTGGAGTAGATGAGTATATTATAGATGTAGATTTAAAACGAGCCTATTCTCGGGAAGATGATCTTCTCATTATTGTCTTTGTTTATGAACACATTTTTTTCATTTTTGTTTTAGGGAGTTTTTATAAGCTAGTCAGGTACTGGGTTCTTGATAACAATCGTATTATTGACAAATTTTTCGATCTTGCGTTTTACTTTGTTATCTATAACTTACGCTAATTAAACTGCTCGAAGTATTTCCATTCGGAATGGCGGGCAAACTGTTGATGCGTCTCACAATTTTAGCAACATTCTATAATCACAATATCGTAGTCTGGATTGCTTTCTTCTTGTTTGTTCATGTCTCAGCAATATAATTAATATCTACGTTATATATTCGAATCAATTTATTTATAAGTATCTCTTAAACATACAGACGATCACTCTCTCTTACGTTTTATTAATTTTGATAGCTATTAAAGTAATAGCTTACGGTTCTAGAAGAGTAAGGGGGATAGATTTATCGCCAGCAGGACTGCTGCTCCCAGGCAATTATAGATGACCTTACTAGAAAATGACAAGACCACTCCGTATTGCTTGTGGCCTAAGATAAAAGTCACAACAGATGTTATTAAAAACAGCCAAGAAGGGCAGATCTATGCCAGCAATCTCGAAAAAGTGATATGAGATCTGATTTAAATGAACCAACACACACTTATCCTCGAAGCCATATTGATGATATTGCCCAGAAATAGCCCAGCAGCTCCCATCCCAAGATTCAAGAAAAGGATAGTAGATCCAAGATAAATGGCAGTGGTAATAAATGAAAAGTAGTTATATTTTTTGATAGATTGTTTGCCTCTTGCAAATAAAAATGCTTCTATTACACCATTTAATCCCAAAAATACAACCAAAACCATATATGTCCGCATAGCTGTAATCGAATCTCTGTTGACCCATTTGTCCCCATATAAAAGTAGCAGAGATGTTTAGGTAAAGTTATATCCAAAGCTGAGCAATGCTATCGATATTGTAAGGATATACTTTACAAACTATAATAATCCTTTTATCGATTACTACTCAGTCCCTCGGCTGAAGTGATTGTACACAATCTAATTGAAAGGAGCGAACAGATACCTGACCACAGTTGAACCCAGATTGTTGATGAGACTGTACATACTTGAAATATGTGATACATCCATAACAACCAGCACTATCTGTTGAAATTCCTGCAAAACATACTTGAGTAATGACATAACAGAAAATTACTTTAGTGATCTTTTGGATGTTTGATCAACATAGATAGTTGTCTGTCCTGTAGATATAGGCTACAAAAATAAGGTTTTATTTTCAGCCATGCAGTAAAATATCAGCATCAAAGTAGCAGAATACAAAAGTTGACTTACTGCGAAGTTAAGAATCCCATATTTAGGGACTAGATTTAGATAGACCGACAAAAAAACAGATAAAGTTTTAGGAATAACGCAGATAACTTCAGCCATACCGATCTTCAGATACTCGTACTTTATTACAAATCTATATCTAAATAGGATTACTCGACCATATACTTCTCAGCTATAGCTTCAAAAACAGCAGCAATCGCGTAAATCGCCATTGAGTTGGTGAAATTGAGCAATATTTTGCCTGAGGTCACAAATTGGTAGTATTACATACCTGAGACAAAAAGGGCACTCAAAAATGTAGCTAAAATACCAAAGGTCATGATGTTCATCGCTGATTTTATTACATTGTCTTGATTTTACACTTTCTGATAGCTTGGCTTGAAACAGGATCTAACGATGTGGAGTGACGTGTTAAGGATAAGGTCCAAGTGCAGCAGGTGAGCGATTATCTCTTCATCCAGTTGAGTCCGAATGAGATATGTTTTGAGCAAGAACTGAACTACTCGGGAAAGGATCCTCATAGTTGAGAGAGAACCCGCATTCTTTAGAACTTTCTTAATCATATATAATAATAATAAGTTCCTTTTATTTCAAGTAATGATCAACATCTTTCAATTTCTCAAACAGGGAACCTCCCTCAACAGGAAGAGCCATTATTCTAATCAGCAGCTCGAACAACACATCATCACACAACACAGATAAAAAAATCAATCTTATGAGCAAACCGGAAAATTTCATGATTCAGACTCAGAGATCGAAAACTAGCCTGATACTTTGGATTAAGACGAATTGCTGCGTTACAAAAAAAGAGAGGAGCAAAAGGCATTATAGTTTGCTAAACACCACAAAATCAAAGTGACTGGTCTTGACTATCCCTTTGCGCAGAACAATTTTACCAAAATCATACAGTAAAGATGTTTTAACTCAGAAAATATAAACTTAAAGAAGAGCTTATCAAAGGACTAGGAGAACTTGGTTACTAAAGACCAACTCCCGTCCAAATGCAAGTCATACCTTGTCTGCTTTAAAAAAGAAATGTTATTGTCACTGCTCCCACAGGAACAGGAAAAACCCTTTCCTTCTTACTACCCATTCTCAACAATTTACAACCATCTAAAAAAATAAGTGCAATTATTATGGTTCCTGTACAATAACTAGCAACCCAGATTTTGGAAGTACTTTCCAAAATTGGAGCCTTCAGCAATCTTAGCTTCCAATGTTGTTCTAAATTTACTGAATAGTAGCTAGCTAAAATTGAAGCCAAGAAGAGCCCAGGCTATAACATAATAATTGCCACTCCTTTAAGCTTTCTTAAGGTTTTCAAAGAGAGAAAAATGTTGCTCAAGCAGGTAGAGTACATAGTTTTAGATTAGTGCGATAAATGCTTTTAATAGTGTACTTTTGTTTGTATGTAGCATTTTACTAGCAAGTCAAAGAGTTCTTAGGTCTATTTTCAAAGCTAAATCCAACTTACGCTCTTTTCTCTGCAACAATCCAAAACGCAGTATAGTAAATCCTAAAAACTGAACTTGATGACTGCATTCGAATTGAAGTTGGAGGTAAGAACAAAGTTCTTGACAAAATCGAGCAATCTCTTGAATACTGTACAAACTAATTAGGAAAATTGGTCTATTTGAAAAATTTGATTATCTAAGGCAAACTAGTGCCTCCAGTCTTAATTTTTGTACAGGAAAAACAAAGAGCCAAACAACTTTACTATGAGCTCAAAAACTTTTTGAAACAGGTATTACAAGAATGTAAGAGAATATAAGTTTTATCAAGTGATAAATCGAAAGAAGATAGGCAAAAAATAATTTCACAGTTTGATAGTGGGAAGTTTTGGATTTTGATTACCACTGACATCTTAGCAAGGGGAATAGACTTCAAAAATGTAAACTTAGTTATCAACTATGACTTCCCAAATTCGATGCTCACCTACATACATAGAGTTGGTAGGACAGGGAGAGCGTAGAGAACTGGTCAAGCTATCACTTTTTTCACAGATTAAGATAAGCCTTTATTGCGTTCACTTGCAAATCTACTCAATACTTCTGGTTGCCCTACACCTGATTGGATCTCATAAATGCCAAAGGCTAATAAAAAAATCATAAAAAAACTCGAAAAATACCCAGTTCGAAGATTACCAGTTGGTAAAGCAGATGGTAGAGACAAATAGTGGCAAAAATAATTAGAAGTGCTTTAGAAGAGATGGAATAAACTGAAAAAGAGTGAAGAAGAGAAGGCTGAGAAGAGGAAAAATAAAGCTGCTGATGATGACGGTTGGATCCAAGTAGGTCCTGATAATTGAAACTAACTTTATTGTTATAAATTAAATCTCATAAATCATGCTGTAACTTTTTTACATTCTGGTGTAGTTTTACCATCTGGTAGTGCAAATCTTCAACACCTAACTACTCGTCCAAGTTGAGCTGATTCATACCTGTGTCTGGATCTTCTTTCGTCGTTTTTCTTTGGTGACTTTAGTACTAAAAATTAACGTAACTATCTTTGATAAATTCCTTTCTAAACTTACCCATACTTTCAGCGTACTTTGATTTTGAACTGTTTCTTAGAATGCTCGCTCCTCTACGAGGCTTCATAATTTGTTGTTGAGAGCTGAGCTGAGGTTGTGAGTATATTTCAGAAGAATTTAGATGACTTGGTCCTGTTTTATTGGTATTGGAATAGAGGCGATTCTGAGTATAATGAATGATACATTTTTTTGTTTGGAAGCTCGTCCTTGTATTTCTTTAGAAATGAAGTCTATGAATTTGTTATTTCTTTATGAATCGTAACGGTCATTGATTCTTTAATCCTTCCTATACATATAACGTAATTAATAATATTCAATCTTCAAAGTATGCTCAAAGACAACTTTTGGTCTTCATCCACTATAGTAATTATTTATTTATTTTTAAGTTTACAAACATATTTGAAAGAGTAGTTAGTAATGTTATAATTTTAAGTTAAATTCGATGTCAAATAAGAAAAAAATGTATACATCTTCCTCAGAAGAAGAGGACGAAGAGGATAACTACATCCCGAGAAATACTTTATCTAAGTCAGTTGTTTTTCAGTTTAAAAGTTCAAGTGTGCCCATCATCGAAGATAAAAATGAGTAGTTAGACATCTCGAGAGAGGATGACGAAGATTAGGATATGAATATACTCGAACCTAAATTAAAAAGTGATAAACAGATGATTACCACTAACTCTTCAAATGTCTATCTAAAAAATGCATTATCTTAAGCAAAACTGTCACAGAAGTAGCTAACTGCTGCTTATACTTTCAAATACAAAAGTCCAGCTGTAACTAAAAAAAAGAAGAATGATCCTGTCGCTTTGTTTCAACAGACCTCCACTTTCTGGAAAAAGGATAAATTTTTAACAAGTAGAGGCAACAACAAAGAGGGAAGGAAACTTGAACTTGAAAAGAGAAACAAGGATGGTAAAATAATTGCTTGATTAGGCTGCATTTTATTTCCAAGACAAATCATATCTATTATACCTGTAATATTTTTATGAACAACGCTCAACAACTCAAACATAATATTCAGCAACAGACCAAGAGGTACAACTCATTTAAAGAAGATTGCTTGACCAGCTAAAATAACTATAAGAAAATAAGGACGATTTGACTGAAGAAGAGTATAACTAACTCAAACAATCCACAATCGAAGAGCTTACTACCTTCCAAAATTCACTGAACAACATGCTCGCAGACCCCAATAATTCACTTCTTTAATCTGAAATATAAAAAACAAAAAGATCAATCTTCTAAGCATTTAAATCTCAGTTTAACAAATAGGAAGTTGTTGACAAACTGCTTTCAGAGCAAGTCAAAGGGACTAGAAACAGAATCAAAGATTTATAACATAAATTCCATATGAAGTCGATTAACTAGGCAGATTATGTAAGTAAAAAAAGAAAAATGATTGTCTAGATCGAGTAAACAGGCGCAAAGCTCACTCCTGAGTAACAATAATGGCTCAATCTGCATCACCACTTTGCTGAAAAAGGAAATCAAGAGGTGAAAGAGTAAATACAAAAAAATCAAATGAAAATAGTGCAAAAAAAGATAGAAGAAAAACATTGAAAATTAGCTGATATGAGCTGTATTCAATCAATTAGTTTCCAATCTATAATACCTTCTTATCGTTTTTTTCAAGCTCCTTTGATAGATGAGGCTCTTTTAATCTTATTAATCCTCCAGTTTTTGCAATTTTTAATACTACTTATTCCATTTTTCTTATTGGTTTAATTCTAAGTTTCTTTTCATCTATCTTAGCAAGCTTTCCTTCTGTTACTTCTTTCTTTAGGTCAAATTTTTTGAATGGAGAAATTTTCTTCTGTTTTATTGCAGTATTTGATTTTTTTGAGTTATTATTTTTTCGTGAATAAATTACTTTTAGTTTCTCATGTTTTGAGCTTCCAACATGATTTATTGCTCCCAAACAGATAGACTTCTGTTCTTATGAATTCTGTGTGCAAATATAGAATCTTTGAGAGAAAGCTTCTTTTGGAAGCCTACTTCATCTAAATGTGCCCTCAGCTAATTTATAAACAAGTTACTCTCAATAAATTCTAAGAGTCGGAATGTTTTTTATCCAAAAATAAACTCCTTTATCTCTACTTCTGATTTTTTTTTTCTTGTTATTTAGCACAATCTACAATTTTTTTCATCTTGTAATTATATCTTCTCTCTAAGGACTTTACATCTTCTTCCTTTTTCTTGCGTTGAACTTTCAGAGAAAGTAGACTGACTTTTTGGATTGATTTACTTGTTCTTTCGAGTAGACTCATTTACAATAAATATAAGATAGAATAAAAATTAGTTGATCATGTTTTAAGTCTCCTTGGATTCTGTATAAAATTTTGAAGTGCCTTCTTCAGATTATCTTCTATCTTCTATTTTTTTTACTTAAATTTCAACTTAGCAATATTTGATCTCTAAAATTAATTTAGCCATTTATTCCTAAATTTTTTTTTGGCTTATAACCTTCTTAATTATTTATTTTTAGCTAAGTTATGCTTCCTCTACTCTTCAGCTTACTTTTACTTTTCGTACAACTTCCTTTTTTTTCGTAATTCATCTAACATTGAATTTTATAGATGGAAATGAACTTCTTACTGATATAGCCTTTGACGTGAAGCTGACTACATTTTTTATCTCTTTTTCTTTTAGATACTTAGTTATGTATTGGCTCTTTGATCTAATACCGCATTTTTGACACTTTTATGATGATTCAGTTCTTATTGCAAACAAATTTTACGTTCCTGAATAGATCAAATATTACTTTTTTGATATCTTAGGAAAATCTGCGCCTTTCTTGTTTGAGTTTTTATAGTTTTTTGCCTTTTAGCTCTGAAAAAAACTTAGCTTTCCTCTCTTTCTATATTTTATTTAACATGTAATGATATTATCTTTCTAAGTGTTAGCAATTATTCTAGTAGACTTCCCTTTCTGCTCTTAAACAGTGTATTGTCATCTTTTTAAACAAGCTCTCTTCTTACTCATTCATTAGTATCATTTTATTTTCGACAGATTTTGACTTATTAATCTTCTTGGTTCCAAAAATTCGCATTTGGCTTGTATCGTGAGTAGAATTATGGCAGAGCTCTACTGTGAAATCATACTTTTCAATATTACTTATACAAGAACTAGTTTTACGAAAAGCTTAGTCTTTTATAGATTAGTTATTTTTATTTTTGGCTGCAACACTTTAAACCACCTGCGAACTTCTTTTTTTTTTAAGTTAATGCAGTTTGTTAAATCGATTTTTGTAGAAAATAGGTTAATTTAGCTTTTGAGGGTTTTTCTGGGAGGTGAGATAAGGTGACTGCATCTCATCTGAATCCGACATTAATTTTAATCTTATATTTAATATTAATCAACTTCAAAAGTTTTTTTCGATTAATTAATACAAAACAAAGTCATCATTAGTTTACTCTGTACTTTTCGAATATAATTTTTTTGCCGTGACACATCACAGAAATTAAACCCATTACTTCGTTTGCAAAAGGATATACACTTTATTAAGTTTTTTTTACGTGAGAAATCCCCAAATGTACCAAATATACTCCCGTTGCCACGAGGCGAGTGCAAACCATATCAACATAGAAAGCCCGATTATGTTCAGAATCAAATCTTTTTTTATCAAAATAATACTTTAAAAATGTATGCGGCGATCGTAGATATTGACTCCCACCATTGTCATAATTAGCTGAAACAGAACGAAAACTATGATCATTATGCATCCAACGATAAAACTATATGTTTATATACTTACCTTGTCTGGGTAGTTCCATTGAGAGTCGGATAGATTTGATTTGTACTTAGCAGTACTCCAGCAATGGCTATTTCGAGTAAACCAGTTAGAAATTTAAAAGGAACGAGTTTTTTGACTAACATTTATAATGATAGCTAATTTTAATTTATGAGCAAACAATTCAAAACTAACAAACAATCCCAAAATCAAAATCAAAATGAGCATTAGTTATAAGAACTCAATCTACGACTTGAAAGACAAATGAAAATAACCAACAAGATACAAAGTGACCTTACATAGTGTAGGGAACATGTACAAATTTGCTTCAACTATCTTGAACAACTCAAAGAACAACACAAAAAAGTAAAGCAACATTGGCTATTAAGTAGAAGAAATCATTTTGGAGGATGGTAGACTAAAATCAAACAGCTTACGATTGCTTCTATATCAAATGAAGAGACCAAATAGTAGCATAAAACTGAATTAAGATTGAAAAAGACAGAAAAACTGGAAATGTGTAGCCAAAAGAAACATTTATAGTAGATTTTGAACTAAAATATAAGATAGACGTAAGAATAGTAAATCCGTAAATTAGAGTAAAAATTGAAAAATCTTTACTCAAGGATATAGAAGGTAGTGATGGAAGAGTACATGAATGACAAAATAATGAACAAAATAAGAAAATAAGGAAGAAAAGTAACCAAACTCAAAACTATGCAATTCATCGAAAAATAGATTTCCAAGTACAACAATTGGGTACAATAGAACACTAAAAAAATCAATAATTAAATCGTCAATAAGCAAATAGAAGAAAAGATAGTGTTTAATTTGTAACTGATGAAGCTGTTGATGAGCAAAAAGATCATTAATAATGACTACATCTACCAGCAATTTGTTGAAAAATAGACTGAAAATATCAAATATATTCACAATATTGATCAAATTCCAAAGAAAATATATTTAGATTTTAGTTCTAAACTCAAAACTAACAATCTTTCATTTCTAAAATAAGCTTAGAATACAGTCTGTTTAAAAAAATAGGATATAAATGTACAATCCTTTGACTTCAAAAAAGTAGTTACGTATCTTGATTAAGTCTAGTCCTCTCTGAACACAGTATAGAATTACGATTAGAAACGAGCTGTTGAAAGCAGGTGCTAGCAGCTAAATAAACGCTTAGATTAATTACTTCAATCTCTAAAAAAATGATAGTAAGTCTTTCATTTTATTATCAAGATTATATTAATAGATTTATGAACACACAGATCTATAAAATTGTTGTTTTAGGCGAAGGTAAAGTCATCTGTATTCAGGTCGAGTTGGAAAAACATCGATTTCTCTCAAATTCGTCAGCAACTAGTTCGATTAACAACAATAGTCGACTATCAACGCAAGCTATCTCTAAAAGAAAGTGCAGCTTTAAAATAACCAAACTGTGAAGCTTGCCATTTGGGTAGAGATTCAATCATCAAGGATACCGCAGGTCAAGAAAAGTATAATGCAATTGCACCAGTTTATTATCGAGAAGCATTGGGTGCCATCATAGTTTACGAAATTACCTCAAGAGAAAGCTTTTAGAAGGTTAAAAAATGGGTCAGCGAACTAGAAGAACACGCTCCCAAAGGCATCACTCTAACTATTACTGGAAATAAAGCTGATCTTTAGTCGAAAAGAGTAGTGAATAACAACTAGGTATAAAAATTCGCCAAAATGCACAACGCCAATCACTATGTTGTGTCAGCCAAGAACGGGCTGAATGTTAATCAAATGTTCAAAGATTTAGCTTAAAGAGTATACAAAACTAATTTTTAATCCAAAATGGGTAGCAATCGTGGAAGGAATAATCCAAAACTTACGATCGAGAGTGCAGACATCAAAGACAACAGTCCAAGTAAGAAAAAGAAAGAGTGTTGCCGGTGATTGTAAATAGCTTTATTATAACTTAGAATAAACAATCATCAATTATGTTTTTTGAACATACTAGGAGCCGATAAACTAGTCTCAAATTTTGTTTAGCTCTCTAATTTATGACGAAATTCAGGATTCTAGGAATGACGCTTAGTCTAGTTCAGGCTTTCTATTTTTTTATAGTCGAAGCCTTAAAATTACTGCTCAAATTTTTTGAGTAAATTGAGATCGAAGTTGACTATAGTATCTATAGGTTCTTCTTTGGTGAAAAGATCCAGAAAATTACTTACATCTTCATCTGAAACTGCTTAAGGGATATAATCTGGTACAATCTAAATAACTCAATTAAAACCCTCATTTAAAGCAATGCATTCCAGTCTATATCTTTAAACCAAGGGTGGTTACGAATTTAATTTGAATTTGAATTGCCTAGGCGTTTATGAGGATACTTAACTAGCAACCCTTTAAGAAAATCACAACATTCCGGACTTACTGCTGGTTCTTTCGGAAACTAGAGTGTTTTGTTTACGATCCTATTGAACATTTCACGTTGATCTTTGCAATAAAAAGGTGGACCAGAAAATAACATTTCAAAGATAAGGACTCCTAAAGACCACCAGTCAACACTGTGAGAATGACCTTCACATAAGATTATTTCAGGACCTATGTAGCTTTTCAATTACTGAGATAACTAGCAGTGCCTACAAGTGAATTTGTTTTTTCTCCTTTTTTTAGCTACTTTGCCAGACCATAATCTGAGACTCTAATATAGCCATTCATATCAAAAAGAATGTTTTCAGGTTTTAGGTCTCTATAAACAAATCCTAAAGAATGAAGGTGTTAAATAGCTAAGAAAACTTGAGCAGCATAGAACTTGGCTCTTTTCTAAGTGAACTTCTTGTCTTTTCTGATTTTTGAAAACATCTATCCTCCTCGGTAAAATTTCATAATCAAAAATATTTTTTCTTTTGTTTGAAAAGCATACTCTAAGTTTACTAAAAATGGATGATTCACTTTGTATTTTGACATTTACCTTTTTCCAACAGAAAACGTTCTGTCTTAGTGCGAACTAAACTATCTTTTTCAATTAGATCTTCTTTTCTCATTGATTTTACTGCATAATACTTGCCTGTTTTTTGGTGTTTACAAAGCATTACTTTACCATAGGCTCCTCTACCTAAAACTTTTATGATATCAAACTCTTCAAAGTTTTAAATATTTTCATTTTGGCTTCCTTTGAAAATAAGTTTCGACTATGGTTTTGAGAGCACATTTTTCTATCTATAATAATACTTACTTTGAGATACTATTCATCTACGAGAAGAGGTTCTGTTTTATGTTGCTTTCGCCTTTGCATTTTTAAGTCAACTATGGTCGTAGTATATTGTTCTAGTGCCAAATCGTCGTAACCATAAAATTTTACTGCATTCTTTGTTAATTTGCCAATCGCCATTACTATGCTTTAAAGATATATGTTTTTGAGGTTTGCAGTAAAAAACCGATAATCATCTTCACTTTAAACGTGTAAGACAATCTAGTTTCCATAACGACTTGCAGTAATACCTGTTATTTTTTGTAAAGGAATTTTTCTTTTGATTCTATTGGGAAGTATTGAGTTGGGGGATGCGATATTGACAACATTTTTATTTGTAACGACTAATGCTCTTTCTTGTCTTTTATTCACATGATTAATTTTGATTATAGTACCTGACATGATGACTGTCTCTATTTTAGAAATGTTGGTACCTCCTGCATCAAAATATTTGGTTATTTTTTTATTTTAGCTTATCTTAAGGCAATCAAAGTCTGCACTTTTTTTATTGTCCATTCTAAATTATAATTATTTTGGATATCTTCAAATCACTACCAGGGTTCATATTCAGTTGTAATTATTGAAGTCTGTTCAACATGTTTATTTTAATCATAAAAATCAAATGAACTATTCTGAGCTTATAGTGTATAATTAACTTATAAACTTAACTAACTGCTAAACCAATGGCCGAAGATTTTTAGCACATTCTGTAGGACAATATCTGCCTCAAAAAGGCATTACATACAACTAGGCATCAAAATGACAAATTGCAGCAAGAATTGAATGAGTTGAGGTTCAACTATCAATAACTTTTGGATAAAAATACAGCCTTAAATCATACTTATAATCAATTTCAAAAGAGGAATCAGCTGCAGACAGCATAGCACAATAAAGATATTGCAACATTGACTTCGCAGATCGAGGAGTTGAAACTACTCATCGAACAAAAACATCAAGAATTGTAGGCATTTCAAATCAAAATCATACCCAATTTAGATCAAGATATGATCAGAGTAAAACTTATAACTGAAATGTAAGGTCCCTATCAGGAGGCGGTCGAAAAAAAAGATCGGGAAATATTAAGATTGAAAGAAAAATTAGCTGAAATAGAAAGAAAATACAATGTTTCTTAACTGCACTTATAAACCAAAGAGAAGGAACTGAAGAGATAATTAGAATAAACCAAATAGTTCTATCAAAATTAAAATTCAAAACTATTAAGGGAACTTAACATTGCCCTCAATAAAAAATAGATAAAAACTTATGACAAGGAGTTATTCAAGAATCAAAGAAAGTAGTTAGAGGAACTTCGATTAACCATTGATTTGCATTCCAAAAACTAGATGGAACTCAAAAAAGAGTTGATGAATGTTAAAGTGTAAAAGGAGAAGTTATTAATACAAATTTCTCAGATGAATTAAAAGAAAGCCATGTAACTACATCTAACTTCCTAAAATGCTGAGCTTAGGTCAATAAAGCAGGAAAATAAACGCTTATAAGATTAATTAATGAGAATGAATTAATAAAACCAAAGACTTGATAAAAAATGGAAAAACTGTGAGAGATAATATAAGTTAAGTGAAGACTAAATCAAAAGAAATTTTTACAAATTACAATAGAAGTGGGAAATGTAAAGGGAAACATTGAAAGAAGAAGTTAGAAAACTAAAGGATTAAAATCGCAAACTTCAAGGCTTGAAATAAAGGACGGAAGAATAAAATTAGATTTTGCTACAAAAATTAAAAGTATCCTAGAAAGAAAATCATGCAAAAAATTAGGAAACAAATAGATTGAAAATAACTATATGTGACCTAGAGAGAAATATAAGAGAATATGAGTATGCACGTAAGAAAAAATTATCACTATCTAAGGACTTAATGTAGTAACAAGATTAAATAAAACCTAAAAAGAGAGAAGAGTTTACAGCAAAAAAGTAGAACAGCTAAAAGACCATCAATATCAAAAATTAAGACAAAGATCATATAGCTGAGCTAGAAAAGGCTAATTCAAAACTCAAAGAAAAATTATAACTCGCCAACAAAAAAATAGTCTAACTTCTCAAGTAAAAAGCTAGTCGACCTAAATTGGGCAGCGAAAATCCAGATATGAATGTTAGTATATCACGAGATAGAGCTTTCAGCAATATCGAAATAAAAAATACCAAATCTCATAAACCCGAAAACAGAGGCTTACTGCTAGAATATAGAGATACCAGTTTCATCCCTCTAGTCCCTCCAACAGTCTACACCCACGAAAGAAAATGATATTTGTTTTTTTTCGATTGATAAAAATATAAAAATATGGTT
>Ga0194117_10004425_pt1 | contig 13417 bp, 6 predicted proteins | sample TA2MahsurfametaG_FD_160579 | JGI IMG/M metagenome (GOLD analysis project Ga0194117, IMG submission 160579) | Freshwater microbial communities from Lake Tanganyika, Tanzania - TA2015009 Mahale N1 surface | ecosystem: Environmental > Aquatic > Freshwater > Lake | place: Tanzania: Lake Tanganyika...
TAATCAGCCAATAACGTTTAATCAAAAGAAGGTAAAATTTTCAGTAGAAAAAGAAAATGTAGGACAATAATCACCAAAAGTCGAGAGATAGAGCCTAAAAACTAGTGGTATCGGTTAGATCGAAAATAGTGACTTAGTTATAGTATTTATTGCATCTGGATGATGCATTTATACCATAAAATATAAAATAAATTTCGATTTTTTGTGATATTTTATAAGTCATTTACTGTATTTGGCAAGCTTTATTATAAAAACTGTATTAGAAATAGAAAGAAAGGTATTGAGTAGAGAATGCAGTCCATAATAAATATGTGTGTAGTGATAATTAAAAGTTGTGGCTGTATTGTGGGCTTATCAAAAATCATAATATAAATACTATTAAAATTATTAGAAGAGAATAAGTGTTTCTCTCCTCTAAGCACTGAATTTATATTAAATACAACAGAGGACACCAGTATTCTCTATCGAATACCCAAAAATTCAAATTTTTATTCAGCAATCAAAATACTCAAAATATAGATGGAATTAGTTTTAGTCTTAATCAAAGATTGTACATGATTTGATAACTTTTAATGATTTTTTAGACTCACAGAACCAAAATTGGCTTATTTGATATGAAAAGTGGATGATCAATAAAGATGTACCTAAAGTTGGATAAAGTCGAGAAATTACAACCTCTTGATGTTGAGGAGTATGGTATTGCCCAAGCATGCCTATTGAACTTAAAAAATCGATCTTAGGTTTGAAATTTATCTTAGGTTTGGTTGTAGGGCTTGATATTTAAATTATTATTTTTTTGCTAACTATAATTATTAATCATTTGTTGTTTCCCAAACATGTACTCAGGCTAATATATGGCGCTGCAGTCCAACTACTACACCTCTCAATATTTGAATGCTCCAGCTTATAGTTTTGGAAATTTGTTTAGTATAAATGAGATGCCAGTATTCGCCATAAACACATTCTATCTTCATGAAAATGAGATTGTCCCGGACTTTCCGACCATAAAAATCGAAAATACATCGTAAAATAGTTAAAAAAAGCGAAGAAACTAAATGTAACTGAAGTAAAAGCCGAAATCTCAACTTAATAATCACAAAAGTAAAAGATCAACAAAGCAAAAAGATAAGAAAAACAGTCAGAAAGATGATCGAAATGTTGTTTCTAATCTGCTCAAAATTTTTTTTAAGAATCTGCTGGATTTACATAAATGGGATTAATATTTGAAGAGTTTGATCCAAAAATACAAGATTCAAACATCCATAAAAAGATTTTTCTAATGGATCACCACTTTTCAAGTAAATTATAGAAACTACATAAAAGCCAAGGAAATTAAGGTTCTCTTGTCTGTATAACAATCCAGGGACCACCAACTCCTCTTTAGAGCTGTTTTAAGGCGCTTTGTTTACTTAGAAGGCCTACCTCATTGCTTAACTGCTCGGAGAATAGACAGAGTGTCAGTCAGAAGGCACGTGTAAGGTCTAAGGTAAATTTAGGCTCTTTCTACTGGTAAATAGTTTTGATAATTTAAACTTAATTATTTCTTACCCTATTTTGGATCTATCTTAAATTCAGATTTTAACATGGGACATCATATTTTTAAAGACTGATTAATCTTTATTTTAATTTGATTTGATTTCTGTTCAAACCACCCTTTTAATCTGAAATACAGTGAATCTAAATTTTTGCTGCCTACGACATCAAAATGTAATATCAGTTTCTTTCTTGTCCTACTTCCTTCACAAGTGAGAAGATAGACTGTCTTTTCAATATATAAAAGGTCATGTGTTGCTCGCCTTTCATCACTTACATTCAAGGATGTAAAGAAAATATCTCAAGATAAGAATCCAACAAAAATCAAGCATCTTCTATAATTGTCAGGAAAAAAGTTCCACTATTTTTGGCAAATCAAAACAGCTAATATGATCTTTTCCTCGCTGGAATTAAGAAAATTTCTACTATAAAAAAAAATATTTTTTCTCTGTTTTCCAACTATATTTTGATATTTCTTGATTGTTTAATGATGTTATTCATGTATTATTTTTTCCCCAATATTTTTCTGGAAACATTAGTTGTTATTGATTATAAGTTTCAAAAGTTACTATTTATATTTTTTTATACAGCTAAATGTATTGTTGGATGCTTGGGAAGTATGCACACCAAACTATTACAAACAAATGTGTTTTTGTTATATCTTATTTACTTCTTTTTTTTTTTTTATTTTTTACGTGTTTTAGTTTGCTTTTATAGAAGAAGATAAAAGCTTTTTGAATGAACTAATACTTGATGAAGATAAACTACAGAAAATCATTTTTTTTCATAAAATTTATATTTTTTTGGGCCAATATCGCTAAGCTCTTTAATATTTATAAATATTTAAGTGTAGATAACTTTAAATATTCAATCATCGACTCGCAAAACTTTAATAATTTGTTCAAATCTTTTTTATCAGTAGAATAATAACCATTTTTAAATCATCCAAAACTACATAGAAATCTACAGAAAAAAAACGACTTTTATATAGCCTCATTTTATATTATTTGATTTAGTAAGATATAGAGACTACACTTTTATTGAATAAATAAAGGTGCAGGACAAGCCTATCTTCAAATTTACAATTTTTAAATTAAGTAATTCGAATCATTCATTCGTTTTTATAAGTTTGAGTATGGTTGTAAGCATTAAAAGCCTTTTTCTTCATTTATTCAGCTTTAAGTTTGTTGTATTCGTCCATTCCTTTTCTCATTTACTGTAAGCCTTTATTCTTTGATCTATCTTGAATAACAATAGCTTTTCTTTGGGCCTACATTTGTTGAGCGAAAAGTCTCTCTTCCTAAGCCTACAACTCTTTTTGCATAGTTTTTTACAACCGTTGTTTCTCCTGCTCTTCTAAAACTTGCCTTTTTTGATCTTCATTCATTCCTTTCCAGTGATAAGGAAGCACTCTATTTCTGCCCAAATACGACTGGCAAGTAGCCTTTATATCAAATAGAATACCGTGTTTTAAGTATAAAAGTCATGGCCAGTCAGATATTAAATATGGTTAAGCTTTTATTGAGTAGCTAGTTGTCTATCCAGTGTTTCCTTATTGATTTTTTCCTCCATTTGCTGGAAGTTGGCCTGTTTATAGGCTACCTCCATATCTCTCAGTCTCTTTTCTTTTTATTATTCGAGTTGTTTTCTATACTCGGTAATTTGAAGGGTTTGCTGGTCGAATGCTTCTTTTTCGGCTTGTTTCATTTTTAATCTACGTTGTTTTTCTTATTCTTGTTGTCTCCACCAAATATCTGATTGAATCTGTTGTAATCTCTTTCGATCGCCACTGGCTATATTTACTATTTTTTACTTAAATCTTAGCCTGCAAATATTTTGAGACTGCTTGGTCCTAGAATTTGAGCTTGCAGTGCGTGGTTATAGCTGGTACTTTGGAACGAAGAATGCATTGTAAGTTTTAAATAATAAAAATATAATTATTGAACAGGATGGTTTGAATAGTGGAGTAACTATTAGATAATAATCAATCAGAAGGGTCTTCTGTTCTCATTAAAATCGTAAGGATTCGTTGATGGTTTATATAAGGGATTATATATGGGAGATTGTGGCTGCATGTTTTGGCTCATTATTCTCTTGAAATTTCTTTCGAAATGATATAACTTGCTTTCATGTTCTAAAACTTTGATTACATGATTCTTTTCTTATTCAGTACTCTCACTATGAGCTACTACAGAATTTTTCATTGGGAAGTATCTTTGTTGGCTTTCGTTGAGTCTTTCTCCAAAAAGGTTTGTAGGAGATTGGATGCGCTGGACTGAAGGTTGAGGTTGAGTATTAATTCCTTCAGCTGCCAATTATTTAACTTTTCTCTTCTTTTATTAATTTTACTTTTCCTGTCTTGAAAGTTAGCTTTTAGCTGAAGAGATTTGTGACTACACATGAGCGAGATCTCTTTATAGATCATCAAGATTTCTCTTTAGACTGGCGATCTATTAATTGAAGTTGGAAATATTGATGGTAGCATTGTGAATGTGGTCAATTTAACCTTTTAGATTTTAATTTTAATCGCTTAAAACTTAGATGATTTCTCGCGCTTTCTGTATTTTATCGCTCAAATCATTAAGTTCTTATTTGTTTTCGGCTAATTATTTCTTTAAAGAAGCAACTTTACTCGCTTTTGCTTTATTATCCCTTTGTAGCCTTACAATAGCTTCCTCAATTGACATACTTTTCCTTCTCTCTGCTTAGAATTGTCTTCTGAACTAGGCCAACTATTTCTAGTTGATATTACTCATTCTGCCCATCTCATTAATGACTTCTTCAAATTCTTTATGTTTTCTGTCTAATTCTTGGTTCTAACCTCTGTATTTATCAATATCACCTTTTCCTCTTTGCACTCTTTATTTAATTTCTATATTTTATCTTTCCATTTATTTCAATTTTTTAGTAACATATTCGTTCTAAGCCAATGTAGCTCTTCTTTATCTTTACATTTCTTGTCTGAGTCTTTCTATTTATTATGATGAAAGTTCATATTTTTCTTGAGCAGATATGTAATTTTAGTAGTTTCTACTAGCCTCTTAAACTTTCAATTGAAGTTGTTTTTATAGTTGTCTTACTTTTTGTTCATCTAACATGCTCTTTCTTCTTTCATCTTAAATTGCTTTCTAAAGCCTTCTGATATCGCTGTCTCTTCGTAAAAATGCCTATTGGGCATCTTAGAATTTTCTTTCTTTCTAAGCGATGAGAACCTATAACTTTCTAAGCTTATTTTGATCAACTGTACTTTTTCTTCTTTCATTTTAAACCTAATTTCTTAAAAAGTTTAACTATTCTTCGGTTATTTGAATCTTTTCTGCAGCAGCTTCAAAATCTTAATTTTTCTATTAAAGCTCTTGTATTCTTCTCCTCAGGAGATCTTCAAGTTTCTTGATAGTTGCTTAATCGGCTAAACTTTTATTTCTCTATCTCTAAAGTTAATCCTGAATGGCTCTGATTTAGCTCTCCAAAGAAGTATATCTTCTTTTATTATCCTAAATGATTCTAACTTTTTCTGATACAAGTTGTTCTAATTTTTTGATTACACCTTGATCAGCTGAACTTTTTCTTCTTTCTTTTTCAACCTAATCTTTTAAAAATTTTATAGCCTCAACATCGTCCTCTTATTTTTTGGCAAAAGCAGCCATTTGACCATTGATTTCATTTGCTAATTTTACTTTTTGATCAAGCATTTTTTGTAGTTATTGCAATTTTCTTTAATCCACAAGACTTTTCCTACGCTCCTCTTCAATGGCATCTCTAATATCATGAATTTAATTATCGTGTTTTATTCTGATTCTGTTACTTTATAAGATTTACTTTTATTTCTCTTTAAGGATGTTTTCTAATTTTTTAATTGTAGCTTCATCTGCTAAGCTTTTATTTCTTTATTTTTAAATCTACTATCTCAAAGCCTAAAGTTCTTGTTCATCTTATGATTTTCTCCTTGTCAACTCATTCAAAAAGTATACTTTTTCATTTAAAGCTCTCTATATATCTTTAAGCCTTTTATCATCAACCATACTCTTTCTTCTTTATGCTTCCAAAGCATCAGAAAGCTACTTGATTCTGTTTTCTGCTTTATATGTATTTTATTGAAGGATTCCTTCAATTTTTTTAATTTTTTGTTGGTCTGCCATACTTTTTCTTCTTTCCTGGTCAACTTCCTATTTAAGCATAAGAAGTTAATCTTCATTGAGAGTACTCTTTCTTGTAAGCTCTTCAATTAATGCTGATAGTTTTTTCTCTTTCTATGCCATTTGATATTGCATTTGTCTAATGTAATCTTCATTTTATAGTTTTTAGTTCTAGTTCTCTTACAATAGTTTTCTTAATTATTATCTTTATTGATTGAGTTTTTATAGACTTCTTAAAGCTTGTTGCTAGCTCATTTGAGTTTTTCTTCTTTATTCTTCTCTTTCCTATCCAACTCTTCTTAACATGGCCTCATAATCTCTAGCTCGATCATTTTAGGATCTGATTTTTTACTATAGTCTTCTCTTTTCTTCTTACATACTCTTGATTTTTCTACTCATTCCTTCTTGATTAGCGTTTGTTTGTCTTCTCTAAACTTCAAGTTAGTTTCTAAAGTTATCAATCTATTGTTTATTCATTTAACTTTTTCTGGCTAAATCTCTAATAACTCTATCAGCTCTTTCTTGTTAACCTTTCATTCTTCTAATCTCATTATTTCTTTGTTGAAGTTGACTTTAGTCCTCACTTAGTTGTCTGGCTAACTGGGAATTCATGGCTTGTATCTATCTAGCTTTTTTATCTGCAATTTGTGCGACTTCTCTTCTTTTTTGTTTTTAAATCTAAATTTCTCGAGCTATTTCTTATAATTTTCGTTAGTTTTCTTGATCTATCTTCAGTAACTATCTGTGATTAATTTCTACATCTTATTTTCTACGTTTTTCTTCATTTAATGCTCTTTAATAATCTTGATATTTTCTTCTTGCGTATTATTAAATACCTATACTCTTTCTTTTTTATTTCTCGAGCTAAAGTCTTAACCCTTCGAGCTGTTATTCATCAATATTGATTCCGTTCTCTAATTCTCTATTCTTTCTAAGCAAGTTTTAGCTTTATTTCTTCATAGTATCTAACAAAAAGCCGGCTTTATTATTTTACTAACTCAGATTTTTTATTTAATACTTGATTGCATCTTACCCTTCTCTTAATCTCTCATTTTCTTTTCTGAGATTTTAGAATTACGCTTCAAGCTTACGTTTTAGTTATAAATTTTCTTTCTTTACTTCTACAACTCTTGAAAACTGGTCAGTAGATCTCAAACGTTGCCTTAACTCTTCTCTTTCTTCAACTGAAAGTACTAATTCTTTTTATAAATCTTCAAAGATTCCGTCAATATTATCCCTCAGTCCTGACAATTTGCTAACTACACCTGAAGTTCTATCATCATTTTGTCTCAAAATCTCGGCCAAATAGGGTAAAAGAGCTTGAACCTTTTGCAAAAGGTATGACTTCGTCCGTGCATTAGAGGGCTGAGGCTAGGGAGGTAGTTTGCTAGAGGTATAAAGATAAGGTTGAGAGGTGCTAGAGTAGGGCGTCCTTGTCTGGTAAGGAGTATGAAAGTTCAACCGATCGTTGTACATAATATAATATATCAGTTGGATGTTTTTCGATTACTGGAAAACGACTATAATATTAAGATATCTTTTTTTAAATTTTCAATAAAAATGAATGTACATTGGAAGGTTCTATTGTAATTTTTGTTTATAAAGTCTTTATAAATTGGATGAATAATCTTGATGAGTTAATTGACACAGTTTTGCAATGCAAAGTTATTTCAGAGTAATAGGTCAAAATACTATGTCGGAGAGTCAAAGCACTACTCTTTGAATAATCCAATGTTCAACCTGTACAAGCTCCAGTTACTATCTGTGGAGATGTCCATGGACAATTTTGGGATTTGTTATAGCTTTTTCAAAAGGGTGGGCCATTACCCAAATAGAGATACATATTTATGGGAGATTTTGTGGATCGAGGATACAACTCAGTTTAAACGATTCTTCTTCTTTTCCTATACAAACTCAAGTATCCTGATGCTGTAGTACTTCTTAGAGGAAATCACTAGTCACGTAATATCACATTTGTCTATGGATTTTACGATTAAATAGCCAAAAAATATGGAAATCACAATGTTTGGTATTATTTTAATGATACTTTTGATTATTTGCCTCTTGCTGCCATAGTTGAGGGTCAGATATTTTGTGTACATGGTGGGCTCTCTCCTAAACGAACTACAATTGATTCAATCAGAACTTTAGAAAGGAATGTGTAAATCCCTTCATCAGGACCTCTATGTGATTTAATGTGGTCAGATCCATAGTAGAATATCTAAAATTGGCAACAAAACTCTAGAGGTGCTGGATGGCTTTTTGGCCGCAAGGCTGTCGAATAATTCTAACAAATGAATGATGTGAAACTTATACTGCGAGCTCATCAGCTTGCCCAATAAGGATATCAACAGCATTTTGATAAAAAATTGATAACAGTTTGGTCTGCTCCCAACTACTGTTATAGAATGAACAACAAAGCAGCAATATTAAAACTAGATACTTCCCTTTAGCAAAAACTCATTGTATTTTAAGCGTCTGAAAATAATAAGAAAAACGTAAACTACAACAACTTGCTTCCTTACTTTTTGTGAAAGTGATAAATAATAAAACTATGTCTGTTTTAGAAGAATTGAATAATGATGCAAATAATCAGTAATCTGCAGATTAAGCTTTGGAACTTAGTATTCCAGTCAGTTAGTCTATGAAATTTTTAAATTAGCTTAACTTCTACTCCACGCATTCAGCACTTGTACAGTTGGCTGGTCTTGCATCGTTTCCCAGTTATTCAAGTCTATGCTCATGGATACTCTTTTTTTGATTGTAGAATAACATGCATTCCGCATAACTGGCAGCATCTACTTCTTCAACTATCTTTTCGACATTTGTTTCAATATCTTCCCTCATTCCTTTGAGCTCTTAAAGTGTTTCTGCTATTTCGTTACCTTAAATTTAGCAGATCTGAGTGCTTCTCTGTCCCTATTCATCCAAAAACCTCAAATGTTAATCTTTGATATACTAAAGATATTCAAAGAGTGACGAGTAAAAATTAGAAATAGTTTATTTCTAAGTTTAGTGACTTTTTTATATTTTTTGTATCAATTATTCCTTTTTTGTATAGTTTGCTTCAAGCTATCTGAGAGACTGCATAAAAGTCATTAGCTCTTGCTTTCTTTTTTGATATGGAGAGCGTGTTACTTCTTTAACTCTACGAGGAGAACGAGAATTGTTGATTCTCTAAACCTTAAAACCATTGCTTGCCAAATGGGCTGCACATTTATTACAGTAATTAAGGTTTTAGCCATCTATCTAAATTTTAAACTCGGCCTCTATATCACTATGATTAACACAAGTTCTTCCATGCATTGAGACTCTTCTCTTCGAAATAGTTCTACTATTATTGATGGAATTATCATTGATAAAATTGCTTGAAAGGGAATCTCTTTAAAGATTCTAGACATTAGGTTTGATCCATTCTGATTTAGATTTGTTATTGGGAAAGGCCATATTTTCTTTGTTGACTGCTTCTCTTTGTCTGATGGGAGTGTTATTAACTTCTAATTTTGGTCCTAATGTTTTCGGAGGTCGTTTAAAGAAGAGGTCTTAAGTGAATTCGTTAGATTTTATTCGTTCCATAACTGAAATAAATACTATTTATAAAAATCTTAATACTCTATCACTTCTATTAGTTCAACTCGAAAAATTGGATACCGAGCCGTTTTGTTAGTTTATTTACTTTCTTTTGATGATCTCCTTTACATTATAGGAAAAATACGAAATTTGTTCCCAACAACACGCAACAAAATAAGGCTAAAAAGACCCAAAAAGCTTTAAGAGTGACCATATTTATCACAGTAATGGATAACCAAAACATGATAGGGATGATCTGACCTCCCCAAAATGCAGCTTTATTCAATAGTGCAGGCACCCTTCTTTCATCAGATTAAAAGCACCAAGTTTATTGATTGCTATCGTCAAGTTTAGTATACCATCTTAGTGCAACTAGATGTCTGCCTCCAAGGTTTTTGGTGACCCAAAAGTCTGCACTAAGTAATATTGAGATAATTATAAATGTCGACAAATACTGATCACTGTTGAGTTTCAAGAGAACATAGCTAAATGAAATGAAAGGTACCTAAATGAATCTAAAAGTACATGAGTATGGGGAGAAATTTGAATGCTAAGGAGATGAGTATGATTGGCAGATTGCATTAGTCGTGTATTTTATCGAAGTTATTAGAGCTGGTGCTTGTTGAACTTTGATTATACTGTTGTTGTTAGCTGGGTAGTAAAAGAACTACTTGAAAGATATCTCGTTCATAGTTTTAATTTAAAAATTATAAATAGTGAGTCAGATATAAATCAAAATGCTAATACGCCAACTAATAAAGCAGTTACTCCCAACGCACATACGATAATTTCAGTGAGGACCCTTTTCTTTAGAATATCTCTTTTTTTGAACTAGCCCAAAGGGAATATCTTTCCGGCTCTATACTTTTAATTATCATATGAATTTTAAAAAACGAATAGCTTTTTTGGTGATTCATATTTTGTTTCAGAGGCTGAGGTTTATATACTAGATTTCATTTACTTATCTTCAACTACATCCCTCGAAATGTCTTTGAATTATACCGATTATTTGGGTTTCTGTACAATATTTATTTTGGGATGGATCAGAACCTTGATTTCGGAAGGTTTTTTGAAAGATATAATACTGGAAGGTTTACTAATTTTAGGCAATTTGAATTAAACATTTAAATTTAGGTTATTAATTTGGTTCAATCCTTTGTCCTAATTATAAGATGGAGTCTAACTTTCCTTTTAAATTCTAGGAGGTAACCTTTACCTTTTAATTCTGTGAAGTGGCTTTCGCCTTTCCATTTTAGGACGTGATCTTTGCTTTTAAACTCTAAGAGGTGACCTTTGCTTTAAAATTTTAGGAGGTGACCTTTGTGTTTGGATTTTAGGAGGTGGTCTTTGCGTTTCCATTCTAGGAGGTGTTATTTGCTTTTCATTTTCTTTACAAATAATGTCGTAGTGACCTGGTCGAAAAAAGAGTTTAATATTACTTCTGATTCCCTCTTCATTATAGACGATGGTCGTTAAATTTTCTTGGTGAGCCATAACAATCTCTATATTGAGATTCAATATCTTCGAACAAGTATAAATTTCTATTCCTTCTGATTCTTCTCCGAAAATCAGAACACGTTAAATATCATTTTCAATATCTCCTTAAGTGTAAGCCTATAATTCGTATTTATTTAATTAGAAATAATCATGATTTAGTACTCTAAAATAAGCGACTAAGATGGTATCTATAACCATTGATTTGTTTAACATTTATAAAAGTCGCATTTCACGATTACATGGAGGCTATTTAGCAAGAGGGAATAGTTAGGTTTGCCACAAATACTAAAGCAGTTGTTAGGAAGTTAGACCGTCTTTGATTTTTATAGGTAAATTTTTGCACTTGAGCAGATTAGCTGGTGGGAATAATGCTTCGTAGTTGGCTAAATTTGCTTATTTGAGGTATAAGAACATGGTCGCTCTGTAAAAGCAATTGCCATCTCCACAGACTTTGCGATAATGCTTATGATTGACGAATAGGTCAAACAAACTAGGTATTAAGCTCTCGTCTGGATATTTTTCGATAAATGTTTGTAATTTCAATATTTCAGAGATACTCCTTATTGGTCTACTTTTGGAGAATAGACTTTGTAATTACAGATTCTAAAACATTAAATTATATTACGGATTCTAAAGCATTATATTATAATTATCAAGGGTATTAACACATAAAAAAGTATATAAATCACTCAGAAAAAGTGATACTATTTCTGCTCTCTGTGCCAGGGAGGAATCAATTTCGGAATCAAGTGTTAATGTCCCTTTAGCTACTCTGGAAGGAAGCTAAAGAAATTGAAATTAAATTGTTTTTGTAACGATTTGTAAACCTGCTCTTCTCTTAGCTCATCATAGTACTCGTGTGCCAAAGCCTAAGCTGCGTTTAGTCTTTGTTTAGGAGAGTAAATCATGATCTGAGAGAGAAGGTCAAGGAGTATAGGATCACTTTTGGGGAAGATCTAAATAAATGAAAAAATACCTTATTCCATTATCTTTTTTTGACTTTGGGAAATTTATAGTCGTTAAGATCGTAGTTTGGGTTCATATCGATCACTTGTGTTTTCGTTGGAGTTCCTAACACTTTAATAATTTCAATTAAATGATCAACACTACTTTCTCCTATGAAAAGTGGTGTTCCTTGTATCATTTCCAAAAGCACACATCCAACTGACCACACATCGATCATAGTTGAGTAATGAGTAGCTCCAAAGATCAGCTAAGGAGCTCTATAACATCTTGAACAAATGTAAGGCAAATTGGGTTAGTTTGTTAGTATTTTAGCAGACCCAAAATCACAGATCGCAACTTTTTTGCCCTTATAAAGAATATTATGTGGCTTGATATCTCTATGAGCAATCTTGAGTTGATGGATATAAAGTAAACCTCTAAAAATTTGGTAACTGATAATTTTGATGTCCATATTTGTGAGTCCTTTTTTGCCATTTTCTTTGATGAGACTATATAAATCCCCATCATAATATGCCATCACAATATTTAAGAATTGTCCTCCTTCTTAGAAAGTTGAATAACTACCAATTACTTTCATTAAGAAATCTCCTTTTAGCATGTTTACGATTTATACTTCACGGTTTTTATATTTAGGATCTTGGAATACTTTTTTTACTGCCACTATTTATCCAGTTTTTCTCACTCTTCCTTTGTATACTTTGCCAAAAGTCCCTTGGCCAACGATTTAGATCAGTTAAATGTCATAGGAGGTGATCATAGGAGTTGAGTCCATTGTGCCTTCAGTATGCAACCTGGCTTTTATGTAAGAATTGACGTTGGGTTTGCTCTAAGCCTTTTTTAAGAAGAAGTTCTCTTTTTTGCTTTCAGTGAAAAAGGACTTCTATTCATTAAAAGCACAAATAGTTTTTTATCTTTATTTTTCTTTATCGAAATGTGGCTTTGGAATTTATGAATTCATAACTCTTTGAATTATAGGTCCTATCTCGGTGGTTGCTTTTTCATTCAGGTTTGAACTCTTTTTCACTCTCTTTATTTTACCTGTGTTGTTCGAAAAGCAAAGTTTGTTTGTTGAACTGTTCGTTTCAATTAGCATGTTCTTCTTTACAATAGGTGAGCCACCTCTAGATTGAGGCTTGAAGGCTTTGGTGCTGTACCTGCTAAAGTCAGTTAGTTAGGGTTAGTTGGTTTAGGTGATGACTTTACGATAAAATTTTTCCTTCTTTATATGAAGTCAGGTACTTTGGGTGGTTGGGTAGTGGTAGTTATAGATTTACGATTATTATCAGGGTATACTGAGAGATACTGTATTGGTATTTCTGTCGAATTTTTGGGTTTTGGTTTGAAGGAGTTAGTGTAGGCCATCATTTTTTTGAATAAAATAGAAATTAGCTTATTAATAAACGCAATAAGAACTTTAAGTAAAACAAAACTATTCACTAAAAATAACAAAATATAAATTTTAATTCAAGAGAAGTTAAGTATGAATATCGTCATGCTAAGTATTAGATAGAAATCTGATCAAAAGTTATATTTTTTCGATCTTGAAACCTTGCGGATATTTTTGTTTCGAAGGTATTTTAAGCAGCTACTGAATACTACCTAAGAAAAACCATTGATAATGCAACAAAAATAGTGGAGTTATGTTTTTTTAAGTGAACTGATTTTATATTTGGATCTCAATAAAATATATTTATATATAACATTTATAGCCAAGC
>Ga0194117_10004429_pt1 | contig 13410 bp, 9 predicted proteins | sample TA2MahsurfametaG_FD_160579 | JGI IMG/M metagenome (GOLD analysis project Ga0194117, IMG submission 160579) | Freshwater microbial communities from Lake Tanganyika, Tanzania - TA2015009 Mahale N1 surface | ecosystem: Environmental > Aquatic > Freshwater > Lake | place: Tanzania: Lake Tanganyika...
GGCTGCGTGCATCGGCTGCGGCGCCTGTGTGGCCGCATGCCCGAACGGGGCGGCGAACCTGTTCACCGGGGCCAAGATCGCCCACCTGAACCGCCTCCCGCAGGGTCAGGCCGAGCGGTGGGGTCGTGTCGAGTCGATGGTCGAGACGATGGACGAGCACTTCGGTTCGTGCACGAACCACGGTGAGTGCGAGGCCGCGTGCCCAAAGGAGATCTCGATCGATGTGATCGCGCTCATGAACAAGGACTACCGCAAGGCCAAGTTCGCGAGCCGCAAGGACCTCGCCCGCCAATAGTTCTCCTGTCGGTCAGTTTCGGCGAGAAACTCTCGTGAAAAACTGACGTAACCCCCTCGAAGCCTCCTTCCAACGATGGCAGGAGGCCCAATGTATATTGCTCGTGTATTCCGAATTGTTGTTTCGCGCAATTGCATCACAGGCGGTGGTGTTCCCCAGTCTGAGGCTGTGTGATGCGCACGTGGCATTGTGAGTTGACCTCGGTCAACACTGACGGCGACTACACGTGGCGCCGTCTCGGGGCCGACCAGCCCCGAGGAGTGATTTCCGCGGCGCTCGTGCCGGCTGGTGCGGTGGTCGGCTCGCATGTTCGAATCGAAACCGAGAACTCCACTGGCCGCATCGTCGTGACGGCCTGTCATTTGCTCCCTGTCGAGGGAGAAGCGACAACTCTCTCAGCACACAAGCCCGAGGACGAGCGACTGTCACTGAAACCGGGGCAATTGCACTGGGCGAACGTTCTTAACCCACTCGAAGACCCCGAGGCCGTGGGAAAGAAGCGCCCAGTCGTGCTTGTCGCCGATCAAGGAACACATTGGCGAGTGATGGGATTGACCACGAAGAAGACGTATGCAGACGGGAGTTCGCGTGTTGCGATCACGAATTTTCACCGCGTCGGCCTCGCCGAACAGGGCTATCTCTGGGGAGACAAACTCACGCGGATCACGTCAGAAAGTGTCATGGGCTACATCGGTCGCGCAGACGATGCACTTGTCGAATCGGTCGTCACGCTCGCAATGAACGACATGTCGACTCTCGAGATTGACGATCTGAGGTCGGTCATCAGGCCATCGTCGGACGCTCGTCATTCATCAGTCTTGGCCACGGGAGGAGGAGTGCGGTCCGTGGAATTGACATCGATAGGCCTCCTCTCATTCCTTCGAGCGAACGATGCACAAGTGAGAGCAGATCTGCACACCTATTTCGGTGGCAGTCTGTACACCGGGCGACACTTCGAGACCTACTCGCGGCATTCGAACATGCATGGCTTCGACGGCAATGACATCGCAGCAGTGATGTCATTGAGTGTCCAAGTCGCACCGGGTATTCCCGCTGCGCTACTCGAACTGCCCACAGCCCTGTTCACGGAATTCTCGCCTCACGACAGAGCTGTCCCAATCTGGCGTTTGGTTCGGGGTGATCTCGAGCCTGGTTCGAGATTCCACAATCTTCACGACGCTCTGATGGCCATTCCGAACATCGGATCTACGATTGCGTCGAAGTTGTTGGCGTCGAAATTCCCCCATTCGCTACCGATCTGGGACAGAGATGTCGCGTCCCTCATCGGCCGACCACAGAGTTGGTGGTTGACGTGGTACGACGCGATGAGGTCACTCGATCTCCGGACACATCTCGAGAAGCTCCGCTCTGACCTGCCACGGCAGGACGTCTCCCTTCTCAGGGTCGCCGATGTTGCATTGTGGATGGAAGTGCAGCGACGCAAGCGGGAACATACGCTGTGAGCAGAGGATCACCCTGATGCCGTACCCAGAGCTCGCCCGTCAAGTGTCGACACGTCGAAAACAAGGCGATGTCGCGGGAGCACTGGAACTTGCTCGTAACGCCGCTGACGAACAACGGGCATTGCCCGAGGTTCGTCTCGCTATCGCCTGGTGCTTCTACGACCGCGACATCAAGCCCTGCACCGACACCGACATACGGGTGACAGATGAAATGATCGCTGCCGCTCAGGAATCACTCGGCAAGATCCACACCTGGTGCAATTCCGACCGGGTGAGCCAGTACAGCCCCTTTCCGACTGCTCTCCTTGCGATGGCCAAGATCTACCGAGACCACGACCGCATCGATGAGATGCGACAAGTACTCGATGTCGACGAGGCACTCGCGTTCTCCGACCTCAAGACGTCCACGTATCCGTCACATCTGGAACGTTGGATCAGTCTCGTGCTCGATGCCAACAAGCGCACGATGGAGGCCGAGACGCCCGGCGTGGAGCGGATGGAACCAGTCGGCCGTTTGCTCTCCAAACTCGAAACTCTCCACCGCCGTGCGCAACTGTCGAACGAGAAGCCGACCATTATTGTCGATGACAAGCAACGCAAGATTCCCTCCCCGCGCCAACGTTTCTGCCTCCAGTACACCTCATATCTGCAGCGGACCGATCAGAAAGAACTCTTGGTGATGACGTGTCGCCAGATTCTGGCGTCGAACACGTTCGACGGAGACGGAAACCTCAAGTGGATCGTTCATCGGCTCGTTCTCGGTCTGATCGAAACCGACCTCGAAAAAGCACTCGTCGAAGTCGACTCATTCATCGCCATGGAATACCGCCCATACTCAGTTCTTCTGCGAGCAGAGATTCTTCAGCGTCTGGGCCGGCGAGAAGAAGCTCTCAAAGACGTCGCACACTCACTTCAGATCATCGGCGAGCGGGATCTTCCGTACATCACAAAGAATCTCGCCATGCTCGCAGAACTCACCGAAGACCAACAGGTCCGCGCCGCACACGTGCAGATGATGCGCGCCATCCGAGCCCAGGAAGGCCACAGGCCGCTTTCTGCCCTCGAAGAGCAAGCATCTCAACTCGGGCTGTCGCCGGAGCCCATCGCCCCCAACACGGACGAGCTCCGTGCCATGTGGGCCGCCATCAATCCCAACCCGAACCGCCCCGTCATCGCGCGCCAACCACGGCAGCGGCGCCAGACACACCAAGCCACGCACACTCGAAACGCCAGCCATCGAGTCGACAGGGGCGACATCAGCCGCTACGACACCGCGATCGATCGCTTCGGAGAGATTGTGCTCGCACCTGTCTCCTCAGTGAATAGAGAGGCGAAGATTCGCCCGGTTGTGGTGCTCGGCACTCAGGGAGATCAGGTGTTGATCGCGCCGCTGATGACGGGCAAGCCCGACGATCCCCGGGCATTTCCGCTCGCGACGTGGGAAGAAGCCGGGCTCAAGAATCCGACAGTGTTCGTACCGACACTGCACAGCATTCAGAGAACTTCACTTCTCAGACGAATCGGTCAGGTTGGCCCGACCGACCGGGACAAGATCAGAAACGCCCTCGCCTGAGCGATCGCCTACGAGACTTCCTCGTGACCCAACTCGTAATTGAGGCGCATCGTGACATCACCGCCGACACCATCAAGATCGGGCAGCGACGCAAGCAGACGTCGATAACGACGGTCGGTCTTCGACGAGATACTCGTGATCACCGAGTCGTTTCTCGCCTGGAGCCAACCAACGAAGAAGATCTTCTCTCGGTCACTCAATTCGGTCTCACGCAATGCATCCCAAATTGTTCGGCGACCGCCGACCCACGAACCGAACCGAGCGCGATCGAACCACTCACGTCTCATGCCGTCGCAACGTTCTTCACTCACATCAGACAACGTGACGACCGCACCATGACGCTGTTGAGCACCGACGGACGACAACTGTCTTGATCGCAACCGAAACTCAGCCCGCAACGAACCACGATCCGCAAGTCCCCCAGACTCAGCGTGCTTATCGTAGAGCGTCGCCGCCCAACTTGCCGGCCCTACCCTGAGCGTTTCAGCCTCGCCGGTGCGGCCATCGGCAAACCGACGAACCTTCACACGCCCGTCGCGCGGCACCTTCGCAAGGCCATCCAGCAGACCGGTCAACCTCGCCGGATCCTGCAGTCGAAAATCACGAACCAAGTCGAGCCGCACCACCCGAGGATCCTCCACCGACACCGTCCGAGTCACCCCCGACTCCGTCGTGATCTCTCTCGCACCAGCCGGGTCAATGAAGAGCAAGGCCTCGTCGATCAACTCCGAGATGAGCTGCTTGGCCTCCTCCAGCCCCACCCCGATGGTGTTCTCACCACGAGCCCGATTCGGCAGGCTGGCCTCGATCCACGCCATCTCCCCGATACCTACGCCAACGAAGCCTCCTCCAGGCAAACGAAACCGGTTGCGGTCCACAGACGCCACCCGCACGTGCTCCCGCAAGCCCCGCCCATGAACAGGCACAGCCAGTCCGACGGTATCAACAGACAACTCAGTCACGGCGCTCCAAGGGTACAAACCGCCCTAACGCCGGCCGTGGATGGGGAAGCAGGGACTAATAGAGGACATCTAGCAACCTTTATTCCCTCATCAAGCACATCTCAGCGAAGACTCCTCCGAACATCTTTTGTCAGATTCCGAAGGAAGATCTGACCTATATCAATGAGATCTTCCAAGCGCGGACAATCACAAGTGCAAGCGAAGCGAAGCGAGCAGCACGCCGTGGATGTCCTCGCTAACAGACCACACCCAGAACGAGCATTCCGAGCAGAAGCTCCCTGACTCTGGGTCGTGTCACCTTGACTAGAATTGACCCACCTCATGGGCACCACAGTCTCCGGCGCAGCACTACGAAACCTGACCACCATGATGGAAGCCGTCGGTCTGTACGAACCCCCGGGCGCTGACGGTTCCCCCACGTGGCACTGGCAACCCAATGGAACGTTGTACACGTCCCGAAGAGCCACCTTCGATGCCACTCACCCTGGATCTGCTCATCCTGCGCTCCTCCTCGACCCTCTTCCACCAGACTCCACCCCAGCACACCAGCCACTCCATCTCCTGATCCGATCGTCGACCGCTTCCCCCGGACGAAACAAGCCTCGCCATTCTCCGCACCCACCCAGTCACAGACCAGCAAAATGCCGGCTCGACAAAAGGGGAGTTGTCCTCGCGACGTTGACGATCACCGTCCAATTTCGCGACCTCGAAGAAGCCTTCTGTACCGAAGAACGTGACTCCGAACTCATTCGCGCAATCAGAGAAATTCGCTCATGGAACCGACGATCAACGACCTGAGAGCCGACTACGAGTCGCTTCACACTCTGCGCGATGATTCCGCCTTGTGGCGGGAAATCCGACGCTGTACCGGAGTTGCAGTCAGCAAGCTCGGTGATCGCCTGACACACGAGATGATCGACTCAGACGACGCATTTCAGATCGCACGAATCGCTCTGCTCTCTCCGATCAACAGTTCAACTTCTGTCTCGGTTCTCGAACACTACCTCATCGAACCAGACAAGACACTCGCCGCCTCCGCCGAAGGATTGACACTCACCGACTTTCGTCGTCTGATGACGACCATCATCGCGAACGAGTTGAGAAAAGCCAGTGATGGCTCATACGTCGAAAATCTGGTGTCGCGCGCCCACGAAATCCTCAGTCATCCACCACACGTGGCGCGCAAGACCGGACCACGAACCTGGATCTATTTCCAGTCTCCCGAGGCATCCCAACAAGGCACTCCTTCCGAACAACGCCCAAGCGGCATTTTTAACAAAGCGGCGAACGCTTGTTCGCACATCGAGAAGATGAGAGAAAACCCAAAGGCCACCAGACGAAGCCCCGTCTACGGCGACGTAAACCTCAGACAAATCCTCCAGATTCTCTTTGCACATGTTCACAATCCGACAAGAGAAGAACTCTTCACCTTTTTCGACAAGCTTCTGACAAATTGGGAACCAAGGCACATTCCTCTTCCCGATGACCAGCGCCCAGAAGACGACACACGAGCCAAGAGGGAGATCCAGTCTCTCGATGCGCCCGTCGAGAGTGGTCTCGAACGCCACGTTCTCTACGAATATGCACTCGCTATATGGCACTCGCTCACCGCGAACGAGCGCCGCTACCTTCACGCCAAGACGTGGAAAGTGTCAGACGATTCGATCCACGACACTGTTCTTTTCGACTCCGATGACGCCATTGCAGAAAACGTTCAGTTCCACCGAGGTGGTGATGACGGCCCGCTCCGCTCGTACAGCCGAGCTTGGGTGCACGGATTGCGTCAACAGTTCCAGGACAAGGTTCAGCGGCAACTCGCTGAGCTCGAGATCGATGCCGATGAGCGAACGACCGTGCTTCTCGATCTCTATGCGATCGCAAGTCACCATGAGATGTGATGGTCAAGAGCCGTTTATCTCGTCGCGGGTCACGGGCGAACTGCAATGACACTCGAAACCGATGTACTTCGTATCGGCGATGTTCGCCGAGTTGCCTTCACGAATGATGACGGGAACGAAGAAACAAGATTTGTTGCCCTCGTCGTCGAACCTGACCCGGCCGACGACCTTCTCGAAGTCGTGCTCGTCGGTGAAGACGAATTCTTGGCTGGAACTGATGATGTCATCTTGCGAGACGACGAAGCACCCGCCGTATTCGCACGCGTTCTTCAGGTGTCGCTCCGATTTCCAATGACCAAGGGTGAACTCAGCCGTCGCTACTCAGTCCTGCACTCAGACACACTCCTGCTGGCTCAGGCGATGATGCGCTACTCAGCACGTGACCATCGACGTGCAGGTCTCCAATGGGACAATGATGCGCCTCTACGTGCTCAGCATCTCGACTCTGAGTTCGAAGCGATTCGTTGTCTGTCCTCACAAGCACTGTCATCGATGCTCGGCAGGGCACACATCGACGCACCGATACGGAGCCTTGCCGACGCATACAGAAATCGTCAGATCAGACAGGCACTCCGCCCAAGAGACTATGTCAAAGAGTTCGCGCGCGTTGAAGATGCGGTGAGTGAGTTAGCGAGAGTCAGGGCTTCCAAAGTAGAAAGATTGGCCAGCTGATGTCACGTGAAGAACGATTTGAACCACTTGGACATGACTCAACGCAGAAACTGCGTGTCTCGAACTTCAAGTCGATCAGGTCAGCAGACGTCGAGTTCAAGCCGCTGACGGTCGTCGTGGGGCGGAACAGTTCCGGAAAGAGTTCTCTACTTCAGGCTCTCTTGCTTGCCGCACAGCATCTTTCAAACTCCTATGTCAATGGTGATCGTGTCTCATTGAACAAGGACTTGGTCAGCCTCGGTTCCTACAAGGAAATCCTGAGTCATGGGGCAAGTCCACAGGATCTCGTAACCCTCGAGATCCTGACCCCGAGATCGTCGTGGCGCATGTCGATCGGTCCGGACATCGGTGATAGCGGCGAGATTCTCGAGAAATCCCGAGACTCTGTGATTCGTTCGATCAGTTACGAGGACCGTGCAATCGACAGTGTCTCCGAGCTCTCATCGGTCACTGTGTCATTTGATGTCAAGAGCGACGTCTCGCACTCGTTGCCGTTGGCGTTGGCGAAGCGGTACCCACGTATGGAGAAGTTCGTCGTCGTTGAGGTCGCCAACTCGCAAATGACGGTCGTTCCGATCGACCCTGAGCAAGTTCCCCTGATGAGATCTTTCGAGTTCGTGCTCTTTGGAGCGTCACTCGACTCACACCCGATTCCACTTGAACGAGTCGATTTCTTTCACGAAATTGTCGAACGAATTCATTCTGCAGCGCGTCGTCATTCAGAACCCGCCACGGCAACGTCCCTGATGGCGCAGGCGCGAGACTCGGATTTGGGAGTCCGTCTCTTTGAGAAAATTGCCGATGTCAATGGTGATGAGTATGTCAACCATGTTCCCGATGACATCACTGGACAAATCGTAGATCTACTTGGTTCTGTCAAGTCGCCAAATCCACTTGTGCCTCAATTGGAGAATCGGGTGAACTTTGTCCTAGACAGAATTCTCCAATTTGAATTTGCCACTTTGCGTGAGTCTCCAGCACGATCACTTCAGCTCACTATGGGTCGCGACTTCATGACTGAGCGTGAAATTGACCGAGCGATCTTGAGCCTCGCTCAAGTTGATCTCGTATCGCTGAAACAAGTGCTGATTCCTCGTCTCCAAGAATCGTTCAACGAACCCTCGCTTCCTGTGTTGAAGCCCATTCGTCTCGGGGTCGAGGAAGACTTGAATGAACCAGAAACTCTTTCTCTGTTCTCAACTGCCCGAACTCAATTGTCGCGAATCTGCGAGGAGCTGTACCACCTGGGTCCGATCCGTGACGTAACGGCGGCCGAGAGACCTCATCAGAATCCGAGGCACTTGGGCAGCAAAGGTGAGCACGCGGTGTCAGTTCTGGAGCAGGAAGCAGACACAGTCGATGAGTTTCCATATCCCCCACACGAGGTTGATTTCTCGGACGCTGTCTCGGCTGCCAACTGCGTTGTAAAAGATTTTGGGAGTGTTCTCAACAGTTGGTTGGGTCATTTCGGGCTCGCCCGTGGGGTTTTGGCTGATGCGCAAGGACGCGACCGCCCGATCATTCGTGTCCAGACCCGCGACAACGCAAGCGCCGATGAGTCCGTCGATATTCGTTCTGTTGGACAAGGACTCTCACAGCTCTTGCCGGTGCTCATGCAGTGCCTATTGGCCGATCCTGGAACGACTGTGATCGTGGAACAGCCGGAACTCCACCTTCACCCGAAACTAGAGGCGGATCTGGCTGATTTCTTCCTTCAGTGCGCGGCGTCGGGACGGAATGTGATTGTCGAGACCCACAGCGAGCATTTCATCAACCGTCTCCGGCTGCGAATCGCCCAGGACAAGTCAGATCACGCTCGAAAGCTCGTCCAGATTCTCTTTGCCGAGAACACGGACGGGTCGACGTCGATCTTCCCGGCTGAACTCGACCAATACGGCGGAATTCTCGACGGCGCCGCGAGCCGTTGGCCGAGAGACTTCCTCGAGCTCACGGTCGATGCTTCAGAGGATCTCATTGAGGCCGCTCTGGAGAAGCGTGTCGAAGAACTGGAGCAGGAGGCCGCCGAGAACGACGCTTGAGTCGCTCGGATCGTCACATGCCGAAGAAACCATCACGTAAGGAGCAGAGTCTCGACCAATGGCTGTGGGATGCAGCTGACATTCTGCGAGGCCCGGTCGACAAGGCCGACTTCAAGGCGTACATCTTTCCGCTCTTGTTTCTGAAGCGCTTGAGTGACGTCTACGACGAGGAATACGAGGCTGCGCTTGCGCTCTCGGACTTCGACGAAGAGTTTGCACAACTTCCAGAGCAACACCGTTTCCAGATCCCACCTGGGGCTCACTGGCGTGACGTTCGTGAGGCACACTCCGACGTGGGTGAGGCGATCAAACGCGCCATGAGAGAAATCGAGCGCGCAAACCCTGTGAATCTCAGCCAGGTGTTCGGAGACGTCAATTGGACCAACAAGGCACGTGTGCCCGACTCCTTGTTACGAGATCTGGTCGAACATTTCAGTTCAAAGATCCTCACCACTTCCCAGGTGCCAAACGACATGTTGGGCGATGCCTACGAATTCTTGATCAAGAAGTTCGCCGACAAGACCCGAAAGAAGGCTGGCGAGTTCTTCACCCCGCGCCGAGTCGTCGAGTTGATGATCAACATTCTCGACCCGGAACCGGGGGAGACGATCTACGACCCGGCTTGTGGCAGCGGTGGAATGCTGATCGAAGCGGTCAAACACGTAAGAGAAGAAGGTGGTGATCCGAGGCTTCTCTTTGGAAAGGTGTTCGGGCAGGAGAAGAACGTCAACACCTCGGCCATCGCCAAGATGAATCTGATACTTCACGGGATGGAGGACTTCTCCATCGCGACGGGTGACACCCTTCGTGAGCCGGCGTTCGTCCAGCGTGATCACTTGATGACATTTGACTGTGTGATCGCGAACCCGCCGTTCTCGCTCGAGAAGTGGGGCGACGAACTCTGGGAGAACGATCGCTGGGGCCGCAACACGGCCGGTACCCCGCCCACTTCCAACGGAGACTGGGCCTGGTTGCAGCACATGCTGGCATCAATGACGCCCGGTACCGGCCGTGTCGCAGTCGTTCTGCCCCTCGGTGCGCTCTTCCGGGGCGGCACCGAAGGTCGTATCCGCTCGCAGGTTCTGGCGTCTGATCTCTTCGAAGCGGTCATCGAACTCGGCCCGAACCTGTTCTACGGCGCCACGATCCCTGCATGCATCGTCGTGGCCAGAGCACACAAACCAACAGAGCGTCGGCAAAAAGTCTTGTTCATCGATGCCTCGGATCTCTTCCAAAAAGGCCGCAATCAGAACACCCTCGAGGACGTACATGTCGAGAAGATCTTCGAGCTCTACACCAAGTTCTCTGATGTCGAACGGTATGCGCGCCTCGTCGACCTCGACGATGTGATCGCTCAGGGTGGAGACATGTCTGTGGGGAAATTCGTGACAAAACATGTCGCAGAGGAACTTCCCTCCAAAGATGAGGCACTTGCGCAGCTCCAAAAGGCGTATCAGGCGGTCGAGGAGTCTGAGCAGCGCGTCCTTGCTTTGCTTCGCGACAGGGGTCTCCTATGAGCGCTAAGCGAATCAGCAAGCGCGAGATCGAGGGCTACCTGTGGGGAGCAGCAACGTTGCTGCGCGGAGCCATCGACGCTGGCGAATACAAGAACTACATCTTCCCGCTCTTGTTTCTCAAGCGCTTGAGTGACGTCTACGACGAAGAGTACGAGATCGCTCTCGAGCATTCAGGAAACGACGAAGATTTCGCACGCCTCCCCGAACAGCATCGGTTTGAGGTGCCAGCGGGGGCTCGTTGGCGCGACATCAGGGCGGCCCACAACGAAGTGGGCCGCGCGATTCACCAAGCAATGGACGCTGTTGTGCGCTCGAACCCCCGTCTCGAGGGGGTCTTTGGTGACGCCCAGTGGACGAACACCAACATCTTGACGAATTCGACTCTGCGCAATCTCGTCGAGCACTTCTCCATGTTCGACTTGCGGGTCGCGAACCTCCCGGAGGACGAACTTGGCGAGGCCTACGAGTACCTCATCAAGAAGTTCGCTGATGATTCCGGCCACACAGCACAGGAGTTCTACACGAACCGGACGGTCGTCCACCTGATGACAGACCTTCTCGGAGTTGAGTCTGGTGAGAGCGTGTACGACCCGACATGTGGCACCGGGGGAATGCTCCTGTCTGCGGCAAAGCACCTACAGTCGCAAGGCCTCGAACACCGAAATCTGCGCCTTTATGGTCAGGAAATCAACACCACAACGTCTGCTATCGCCAAGATGAACCTGTTTCTGCACGGCATCGAAGACTTTGAGATCGCGCGCGCTGACACTCTTGAGGAACCACAGTTCATCGAAAACGGTCGACTGCGGACATTTGATGTCGTGCTGGCGAACCCTCCATATTCGATCAGTCAGTGGAACCGCTCCAAATGGGAGAGTGATCCCTGGGGACGCAACGACTTCGGTACCCCACCGCAGGGACGTGCCGACTACGCCTTTTTTCAACACATCACCAAGAGCATGGACCCACAGACCGGCCGGTGCGCGATCCTCTTTCCGCACGGAATTCTGTTCCGAAAGGAGGAGTACGCCATTCGACGGGCGATGGTCGAGGCCGATCTCATTGACACGGTGATCGGGCTCGGTCCGAACTTGTTCTACAACGCGCCGATGGAATCGTGCATCGTGATCTGTCGTTCGAAGAAGACTTCAGCGCGCCGCGAAAAGATTCAGTTCATTGATGCGGTTGCCGAGGTGACGAAGCAGGGGGCGCAGTCGTATGTTCTTGAGCACAATCGAGACAAGATCTTGTCGGCCTATCGTTCCGAGGACGATGTGGATCATTTCGCGCGTCTCGTGCCCCTCGACGAGATTGCGCGTGCGAATTTCGACCTGACTGTCCATCGATATGTCGAACGCGAGACCGCGACGGTCGGTATCTCGATCGAATCTGCGGTGGCTGGGTTTCGGGATGCTCATCGAGAGTTGAAGATGGCAATGGCTCAGGCTACCGAGATGCTCGGAGGCACAAAGTGAACCGAGAAGTGGTTCGCTTCGGCGATGTCGTGCGAAAGGTAATGAACAAAGTCGATCCGGTCGCATCCGGGATTGAACGCTATGTTGCGGGTGAGCACATGGACTCGGATGACTGGCGAGTTCGCCGGTCGGGAAGTGTTGGCGACGGTTATCTGGGGCCTGCATTTCATGTTCATTTTCAGCCGGGACAAGTGCTGTACGGCAGTCGACGGACATATCTCCGAAAGGTGGCGGTGGCTGACTTTGAGGGAGTGTGCGCGAACACGACCTTTGTCCTCGAGCCCGCAACCGAACGTCTCGATCCTCGCTACCTCCTGTACGTCATGTCAACCGAGCGTTTTCATCGGAATTCAATCTCGCTCAGCAAGGGTTCAACTAACCCGTACATCAATTTCTCTGACATTGCTCCCTATGAGTTTGAACTTCCGAGTCTGGATGAGCAGCACCGAGCGGTAGAACTCCTCTCCGCCAGTGACACCCATATCGATTCGTTGCTGCTCCTACTTGACAAGAGTCATACCGCGGCAAGGTCAGTACTACGTGAAATGACCACTGGTGGTGGAGCGGGTTGGTCTTCTATGTCGATCGGGGATCTGCTGAGTCTTGAATATGGCCGTGCCCTAAAGGAGGAGCATCGCGATGGCGAAGGGTTTCCAGTTTTTGGCTCTTCGGGTGAGGTGGGACTGCATTCGTCGCCGTCTGTTGACTTCGCACCCGTGATCATCGTGGGTCGAAAGGGGAATGCGGGGTCTGTTTTGTGGTCGGATGTGCCCTGTTCAGTTATCGATACGGCGTACTTTGTTGCCCAAAGGACAGACATTGACACTCGGTTCCTGTTTCTTCTCCTGCAACTGCAGGACTTGGCGTCTCGCTCAACCCAGACCGCGGTCCCCGGACTGAGCAGAGAAGCGGTGTACGAGTTGTCTGTAGATGTTCCCCCTAGAGCTCTGATGACCGACGTGGTTATGAGCGCGGACAGTTTCGACTTGGCTGAACGACGGATTCGTGACTCGTTGGATGCTGCGAGATTGTTGCGAACGTCGATGTTGAATGGAGAGGTAGTCAGGTGACGGGTTTCAACGAGGCAAACTCCGTCGAGCAAATGCTCATCGACCAGCTCGGCAAGATCGGTTGGACGCCGATCGATGGACCGTCACTTGTTCGGTCAACCTCTGACGTGCTTCTCGAGCAGTCGCTGCGTAGTGCGCTGATTCGCCTGAATCCGTCCATCGCTGCAAACCCGTCGCACGCCGATGACGTCATCTACAAGCTCCGGACACTTCTTCTCGGTGCGTCCTCTGAGGGGCTGGTACGCGCGAACGAGCGTTTCAGCAAGTGGCTGCGCGGCGATGAGACCATGCCGTTCGGGCCCGACGGCTCGCACGTCACAGTCCGTCTCGTTGACTTCGCCGACCCGACAGCCAACGAGTGCGTTGTGGCCAATCAGGTGACGTTCTCTCCTCATGGGGCCGGCCTCGAACGCCGGTTTGATGTCGTCTGCTACGTCAATGGAATT
>Ga0194117_10004433_pt1 | contig 13406 bp, 3 predicted proteins | sample TA2MahsurfametaG_FD_160579 | JGI IMG/M metagenome (GOLD analysis project Ga0194117, IMG submission 160579) | Freshwater microbial communities from Lake Tanganyika, Tanzania - TA2015009 Mahale N1 surface | ecosystem: Environmental > Aquatic > Freshwater > Lake | place: Tanzania: Lake Tanganyika...
TTTTATTATAAATGAGTTAAATGTGAAAGTATTCAAATAAACAAAAATCATTCCTTTTTACTTGTCTTAAATTTTAGAAAAAAAATTAAAGTATGATATACCTAGAAAAATGATATATCCAACAATCATAAAAATTTTACTAAGCCGCAAAGTAATTGCCTCTGTGTTTTTTCAAACAAATTTAGAGACTTTAACATATTTTTGAATCGTTATTTAGATGGCAGTTGTAGTCTATGAACTCTTAATAGTTGTTATGGTTTCTTTCACATAATGGCTATTAGACCCAAGGCCGAATACTTTGTAAAATATCTAGGACAAACCTTGTCTTTGAATTTAATGTTTGCAAACTTCTCTTCTTTACTACCATAAATACAAACTCTTTCGCTTTGTTAACTTAGATTCATACTAACAAAAAAAAATATTTATAACCAAATAAAATAATTGATAAATAAGTTGCTCTAAATTATCAATGAATTATCTATATTGTTGGTAATTTTATTCAATATGAAAGTGAAAAACACTTATATTTGAACATATTATAAAACGTCAAACTAATTTTTTTGATTATAATTTCTTAGTTCCATTTTAGTTTCAGCTAGTTTTAAGAAAGAATTAGTTTGCAACTTTGCAATTTAAAAATTTCTTCGGTATAGAAAGATCTCGATTTAGTTAATTTATTTTTTTTATCAAAATAATTTACATTTTAGATTCTTAAAATTTCCCTTACTGATTTTTTCAATACCCCTCGCCCATCTATTATCACCTTAGTAAGGAAATAATTACCCAGGTTGACCTCTTACAGGTTCAGAAAAAAAGCCTTTGAAAGATGACTTATTCCAGCCTCATTGATATCGCTATCACCTCTATTAATGCAATATTACTTAGCTGTAGATTCTCTAGATTGGGAAGTTCCATTCTGCAAAGAATTTTAATTCCTGAATCTTTGATTTTATTGATTTCTAAATAATTGGCAATGTTACTGAGGTTGATGAGTTTTAAATAATCCCAGCGATGTTGGCTGATGATGCGAATGCTTGTTGAATCAAGTTGTTTATTTCCTGTATAATATAAGTTTTACTGAGTTCAAGTTAGTGGGTGGTTGCAGCCACTTTGATGGCTTCTTCAAGTTATTTTGCGTAAACTGGGTTCACATGGTTCATTGTATTTGAATATATTTTTCTAGGTTTGGATTAGTTTTAATTAATTAATTTTACAGTTATAAATTTTTGGGAACAATCCACATCTCAATCAGTTGCTGAGGTGAATGTATCTTTGATTGATAAATTTTATAAATTCTCGAATTTAGATAGAAAAATTCTTATTTTCTTGTTTTAAAATCATAATTTTAATATGAATTTTAGGTTTCACAAAAAACTTGATGTTTTTTACCTTTCCAATAGATATTTCCAATCTCTAATCCAATTCAAATTCTCAGGGAAAACTCCTTTTGAACAAAATAAGGCAACAAGTTCTCCTTTCGTCACACCTCGTTCCACTGTAAATTGGAAATCTTCCAAAGTTCAGAAATAAGTCAAACCGACCATTTATCCACAGCCATAACCTTAAAAGATAACACCTCTCAACCAAAGTCAGGATCTTCCTGGACCTTAGCTGTAAATAAAATCTATCAGAGATCCTCCACCTATTGAATACAAACTCTTCTCAACAAATAAAATTCTAAACAAAGAGGAAAATGAGAGCGATACAACTGATTCTACAACTGCCAAAGTAACTTCTTCAACGGCAGTGACTTAACAGAATACATAGACAACAGCATAATAAGTAATGAGTGATTTGGGTTTAAACCGTTACTTAAGTCGGGTTTTCACAACAACTGGGATATCGGTTGTGCTTACTTTGGCTGCAGCCTACACTGGAATGTTAATACCGAATATTGCATAGATTGGGGATACAATGATGTTTTGTTCTGGTTTGTTATCTTATGGATCATTCTAAAAGGCAAGAACTATGGATAAAACGATTCTTTCATAGGTAAGAAAAGGTGAGCAAATTTTAAGAACTAAAAATAGTTTTGCAAGGTTAAGTGTTTATGGTTTAGGCTGCATTATGCTCGGATTCTCAGTATCTCCTCTATTTTACTCTATTCACTAAATTAGTGCAAATATTCTGCCTTTAACCATGGGAGTTACATCGGCTATTTTTGGTGGTGCTTCATTAATGGGTTTCTTATTACCTCGAGGAGCTATGCTTGGATATGGTTCTGTCCTTATGGGTAGCCTGGTTGGTCTCATAGGACTAAATTTTTCAGGACTATTGGCGTCAAAGTTTTTGGGAATAGGATTATTTGCATCAACACTTACAACTGCTGAAAGTTACATAGGAATCGGTTTGTTTTCAGCTTTGTTAATTTTTGATACTCATACTGCTATAAAGCGTTACAAAACTGGAGATGCTGATCATTTGGGAATGTCAATCCAAATATTGCTTGATGTGATGAACTTGATAATAAGAATAGCGAGAGAAATCGCAAAAAATAAAAACAAGAAATGATTTAATTATCAATAATTATACAACTTTTTGTAACAACATTGTGTTAATGTTTTATAGATATTTCTAAAATCATTATAGAGGATGACAATTTCGCATCCTCTTCTAAAGTTCATCTTCCAAAAATTACCATATTTTGTTTGCATTTATTTTAAGATTGAGCCACTACGTATGATACGATCAAATTATAAAAATGGGTAAGAAACAAAAATCAAAGAAACCCGAACCACTAAAGCAATAAGAAACATCACCAGCAACTTAGTCTAAATCAATCGAGCCACTTAATGCAGATTAAACCATCCCCAAAGAAAAAAATGATACAGAATAAATGAATAAGGAGAAGGGAGAACATCATGGCCACAAAAAAGCCAAAAGCCACACAGAAAAAAAATAAAAGGTCAAATAAGTTAGAAATGGAACAGAAAAAGAGAAATATCGGCATTATAGGTGGGAAGAAGTTGCCAAACATGATCACAAAGATGATATCTGGGTTGTCATCTAGGAAAATGTATATGATGTCACTAAGTTTCTTGATAATCATCCCGGAGGTGAGAAACCTATACTTCGTCGGGCTGGTAGAAATGCCTCCTAAGCATTTAATGATGGCAAACATCCCCCAGATGTTATCTTACATAAGTTGGGAAAATGGAAAATAGGACGCATTAATCCTGATTCGATGATTGATAGTTGGCAGCGTTAAACTAAAACAGGTAAAATGGATGCTTTTTGTAGCTTAGTATTAGGGATTGGTCTTATCGGTTTTATGACCTTTTTAACCTTTTGATAGGATGATTTGGATAGCTGTTAACCATTATTTAAGTAATCAAATTTGTAGTAGAATATCATGCGTTATACTTTTTTTAAATGTCTAAATCCTATTGATAGAGAAGTCTAAACAATTTTTCCCTTGAAGAAAAAGGTAGTTTTTGTATGTACTAAGGTCCAAATTGAGATATTTTTTATTTGAGTTTCTGCAATGCTTCCTATTTTTTCAGGCATTCATCTCGATAGCTGTTGAGTTTTTTCATTTGTTCTGGAGAAGCAAGTCTTAAAATCTGATGATAGTTGTCAGAATAAAAAATCAAGTATTATTTAGGTTTAATCTTTAACATTTCTTTTACATTCAATTTGTACACGCTCTTCTTTTATTTTTAAAGTATGTTTATCTTTGCTTCTTCAAAAAAAGGTTGTTTAATTTGTGGAATCTATTCCTTTGGAACTTATTTTTTTGGAGTAGTTTATTTTGAACCATTTTTTCTTTAAGAAACCAAGTTGGGTCTTTGGATAAAATCAACGAAACATTTTTTTTACATTTACTTTTATTTGATTCTTCTTTAATTCTATTCTTGTTATTTTCTGTTTATTTCTGTTATTCTTTTCAGCAACTACATCTAAACTGCAGTTTAGATGCTTTTTTCTTTCTTTTTTAAGTTATTATTCCGAGGAATAGGTTAAATTCTATTATTCTGTTTTATTTAAGACTATTTATTGAAGTTAAGCTAGGTTTTGAATGTCTCCTTCAGCGTTTGTTGGTGTATGGTTGAGTTCGCCTTCAAATATGGATTTTCTTATTTATATTTGAAAATCGGCTCACTCATCTTGTCCTAATTTATCAATCTTTAGAGCTAGAGATGCATCTTTTATTTGTCTAAAAGAGCTAAAGTGCTTTTGTAGGTCGTGTCAAAAGTACATTATTTTTATTATTGCTGTTTCCAACTCTAATAGAGCTACTAATAGGGCGTGAGTTGTTTTTAGGCAGGCCTTTTATATTTGAATTCTCTTTAGTAATAATTGGGAGTATAAAGAGAGTTGATGAGGTTTTACCTTCTATCGGCTTAAACTTTGGTTTAATTGGAGAGCTCCACAAATTCTTCAAGAGGTATTAGCTATCTAATGGTTGTATACTAATTGTAGATATAATCGTGTTATTGAGCGTCGTTATAGGTTGGAGTGATAGATTATCGGTAATATCCCGATTTCATGAATAGAATTGTATAAACTTTTATTATAAATTTTAGGATAAATATACTTCAGAATAATCTTTATTGTTTAGCTGAGTAAGCCTAGATGCGAATTAGTTCAATTTTCTTAAGAGATATCTATTTATCGAAATTATCTTTCAGCTGTCTCTTGATATTTTGTAGCACTCAAACATTAAGTGATAGGATGGTTTTCTTCATAGATTATTTAGAGGCGAGAAAAGAGTTCGAATAATCAACATCTGTGATAAGAATACTGATGCTACATCATCAGAAAACTTTTATTTTCTAGAATCCGATGTAATTTCTCAATTTTTAATCAAATTAGTAATAGTATTCACTCTATGGATATTCCCGGCTCATAAACTACAAGACCAAACTCTTCATCCTCAGATTACACCCAATAATATAACAACCCATTCAGGCCTCTCCCAACTAAAATTTACAATCCAATACACCTTCTAATTAACTATTTAGCATAGCATTGGACTTTAAACATCGTACTCGCTTTCATAGCCTACTATGTTTTAGCGTCAACAGGTTTATCTGAACTCTTGAGCCACGACTAAAATGCAATTTCAGGTCAGGATAATGTCAGATACTCAATCAAGGGAACCTTGATTTATTGTTTGGGTTGGATAGTAATTCTAACAGTCCACGAAAAGTAAAATATCAATGACTTAGATACGGTAATGACTATATGCGTCTTCTTAAGGCTGACAATCGATAAGGATATAAAAGGATGGTTATCTTGTCTTTCAAATTAGGTATTTTTTATGCATTGGCTTTGCAGTTTCCAGCAAACCATCACGCTAACAGATTTTTGGCGATTCTAACTCTTTACATTTGGTTAAGCCAAAAATACATCAGAACAGCGATCCACTACAACTACCACTCGATAACAATGAAGAAAATGCAGTTTGTTAACAATTTTACAATGAATCAAGCAACTTCACTAGTTTTCATTGCAAGTCCTTTGACTGCCGCTTTGCTTCCCGAACTACCTTGGCTTCCAGGCTTCATTACTCTTTTTCCTATCCTTTGCAGGTTTACTCAGTGCTTTATAGTGGGAACACACTAGCAGTATCTAAACAGTATAAAATTCACCTTAAATCTTATCGGCTTTGGGTATTCTGTGGTCGCAATGCCTATCCACTCGCATTATTGGAGAATCGCAGCTTCATTCTATTCATTTTACTGGGATGTGGTAGTAATTTGTCTATGTAGTTTAGAGATTGGAAATGGAAGATCCGATTTTATGAAAAAAAAGAATACAGAATCGACCTGCCCTTTGTGTATTTTATACTTGGATTCCTCTATGACTTATTTGGAAGAACTATCTGGATCATTATTCCTATGAATACACAATAAAGAGGCATAATCGAAATGACAAGGAGACTAGCTTGGGATATGTTGAGAATAGAGAGAGAACAAGTATTTTACTTCCCCAAGCCTTAAAAAAATAAAGTCAAAGATCTATTCAGCTCGTGATATTGTACAAAATGAATCAGCTATAGACTTATTTAATTTAGCTTATTAAAAGTATATAATCAACAAATACGTAATCAACAATAAGATGGAAGCAGAACAGATAAAATTCGACAAAGAATTGTATCGATTCTTGAATATGGCTATCTAGATATGGCCTAGCTTCAAATCTGGCATGAAACATCTCACCTAGATCTAGTAACAGAGTCCAGAATCTTTACTACCCAAAAAGAACTATTCAACTATGACTTAAGTTTAGTTTGCCCAAACCATAACTGATGACTTGTTTCAATTCATCATGGAACATGATGTTAAGTAGGAGGATATTCAGGATTACCTGTATGACATTCTGGACTTACTGATGATAGATGAACAGCTTTCTGGAGCTTATAGAAATCCTGCAAGTGTTTAATATATGTCCGACTACACGATGCGTGTCATTAAATAGCTTCAATAAGGGAAAAACGACTTGATAGTAGCATTTGAGCAAAATATTTATCTGAACGTAAAAAAATTTAAAGGAGAAATAGTTTAGAGCAAATAGAATAACTCGGATTAAGAAGAGGAGAGCGAATAGGACTAGTAGAGCGACTAATAGTAGTAATAAGAGTTATAATAAAAGCAAGAAAAGAAAGAGATAAACAAAAAATCAGAAGAGTAGCTCAAGAAAGAGGAAGAGTTAGAAGATGATGGATGGATAATTGTAAGAAAGTGATTGCAGATAGATATTATTACTCAATCTTGTTATTGTTAATTCATTTAAATAATAAAATTAATGTCAAAATAAAAATACGTCGAAAGTACCCTGACGCTGCCCTCTTCACTTCCTCTCTTCAACTACAACATTAACTTCGATGGTCTCCGCAAATTATTGTAAGAAGTAAATGTGAAAACGAATTCCAATGAGGAAGAAATCAAGAAGTTGCAATAAAATATGCAAACTAAATTGACCGCTGCCGCTGTATTTTTGATGAGACATAGTTGCAACAAACTTAGAAAAAGTTGAATGGATCGTTTTTGTTCGGCCTCAACTGCCAAAAATATATAGATAAACAGTAAGAAAAAGTGTTCAAAGTTAACAAAATAAATCCGAAATAAATGCCAGATTTGGATGAATTTTGCTGGAAAATGAATCGTATTGTAGAGATAGTTGAATTCCTGTTCATTCATTCTGAAAATCATGAGGAAAAGATTAATGGTGATAATCGAAAACATTAAAAATTGATTGACGAATCGTTTCGTAGGTTATAAGAAAAGATGAACTCAGGTCTTGACTCCTTCACTAAAACTATCAATTCTTATTTTACACAAACTAATCAGAAAGTTTCTTAACTTCAGTCTGAGCAACTACAAATGAAGCTGAGCACTCAAAGTAAATTCGAAGATCTTAATTCTAATCTATTAAAGAAGCTGAGCTAATCTAACTTGAAAGCAGCATTGGAAGGAAGTGAGATTAAGATAAAGAAATAGTTGGAAGCAGCTTTAAAGAATGATCATATGCAAAGATTGGCCACAGTAAATGAGATGAAAAATGCATTCAAAGATGCGGAAAAATAGATCGACCTTAAAAACAAGGCTATGACCATGAAAATGCAGTAACTGTCTTAAAAATATATTAAATTTAATTCAGAGTCAATAAAGCATTACAAGTAAATTCCTTTGAAATAGAAAAACACAAAATATATGAGCGTCTTTCATAACTAAAAAATCGAACTGATGACCTGATAAGGAAAAACGGATAGTTTTTCGAATTTAGGAAAAACTATCTCTCCAATAACTAAAAAATAAAACAAGAAATGATAGAGCTCAACTAATAAATACATAAAATCCAAAATAAATAAAAAGGTTTCAAAAAATTATAGAATATGAGTGATGTTATTAACAGTCTGAATCCCCACCTCATTTGTTAAATCGGGTAAGAAGTCAAGTTACACACAAAAGAAATCGGTAAACTCGAAAAATCTATTTTGGCCTTAACAACTGTAAATTTCTGATTATATAGGATCTGAAAGAGAAAATAGGTCAAAGACCAGTATCAGAAGTCAATACAGGACAGAATAGTGAGATAATTCAAAAAATAATCAAAGAGTTTATGAGTAACCTCGATTTCGACGGAAGAATGAAGCGTGCTGAGACAGATATTCAAAATCTAAGAAAAAGAAATGATACACTTACCTAACTGTAAAAAAAGATATACTCCTTATCAAAGTAAATGGATATGGGAACAATTATGAAGGAGCTGAAGAAAAAATGTGATTAAGAAAATACTAAAAAAGATACAAGAATTCTGGATGGAAAAATAGAACAATTATTTGAGTTTTACAAACAGCTAAGAAAATAGATTGATTAAAAAAGAAAAACTAGCTTGAAAAGTGATCCTTTCGAAAATGCATCTTTGACTACAAAGAAGTTGATGAGTGCAAATTGCCTTAGTTGTCAGCCTTCGACTCCTTCCACGCGACGCCAATACTCTAAGACCAAGATGGAAATAAGCTTAGATTACAGTTTAGAAAATCAGAAAAATAGTATTTATACGAGACTTAAGTGATTCTTGCGAACTTTTGATAAATATTATCATAATATTTTTATTATGTTCAGCTCACGATCAAGGAATTACTCTCTTAAAACTTTATACAATCCCAAAACTTAGAAGAAATAATAATAAGAGGTTGTTTAAAAGCGCAGAGTTTCTAGGTTCCTTCCAACAATAGCTGAAAACAGATAAAGTCAAAAAATGCAAGCAGTATGAGAGTGAGTTTATTAAGAAATAACTTGGGGTAAACATCAATAGATTCGAGCATTTGGCCACACGAGATCCTTCTTAAATGAATAACGAAGATATTGTACGTAACATCTACTTCATAATAAAAAACTTTGGAGAAGTTTAAAGTAACTTTAAGCCTCTGTTTGCAAACCTTCATATAAAGCTGAAGGATTTCTTGTTTGTTCATGATTCCTAGATTTTTCAAAAATATAAAATCCGGGAAGGCTGCTCAAATAAAAAAGCAGTCAAGATGATGGATAAATTTCATGAAACTGTCTTAAAAAATAAAGACAGCCGGATTACTATCTTAGAACAAGAGTTGGAAAAGAAATAATAATTTTATCGTGAAAATTTGGAGTAAAGACAGGTCAAAATATTTACTTTAAAGTAATAAGTCCAAAAATACAAGAAAATGGCGAATATTGAGTATGTTAGATCCTTAGAGACCAAAATATAAAACTTGAAAGAGCTAGTGTCCTCCCAAGAATAATAATACAAAGTGTTAGCCAAGAAGAATTAATAGTTATCACTGGAATTAGAGTCAGTTAGAAGATAGCTTCAAGAATAAGAGTCAAAATGCGTGAGATATGAATCTAAAATCTATGATCTGACTGTGATCAAGTAAAAGACTTAAATTTACTTGCTTAAATTCAAAGATAGATTCGATTAGTTAGCAGGACGTTTAGAAAGTTTCAAACTTATCATTTAAAAGGTCTAACAAGAAAATGAAAATTTAGTTTCGTAGAGAGCCAAGCTAGTGAATCGGGCTGCTGTCACATTTTAGGAACTTACCCCTCGTCCAAAATATGGTAACTACTTCAAGTTTAATGATAAAATTAATTTGGTTTCGACACAGTAGATAGTATAAAAATTAATGGGATAAATAGGAGAAAAGCAAGCGTTTTTCTAAAAAAATTGTGTTTCTAAGAAAAACCGTAAATTGATGTAATGTGAGGCTATAAGGGAGAAGACATTTTAATAGATCACAAAGGCAAAAGTACAATTAAAATAACTTTTGATTTGATAAAAATCAGAAAGAATAAATAATTCGACTATTTGGACTTATTATTATACTAAAATGGCAATAAATAATAAGTTTCAAAGTCATCACTCAATCAAATATAGTTATGAGATGGTTTTACTTTTTTAAGCAATCATTATGCTTCATTTTTGTGCAACTTTTGTTACTTTTATCATATTACTTAGCCTCCACTCTTAGCTTATTTTTTATTGTAAGCAGATGAAGCAGTTACTTATTTAATTATTTATTCCTTAATTCTATTTCAACCAAGTACTTTTATTTCTTTTACAAGTTTAAATCTAAGTCATTTAGTTAGTTTTACAGATAATCGATTCCGTTCTGTTCCCAGAAAATTTAGCCTAATTCATCAGACTTCTTATTTTACTTACGAATGGATATCTTTAGTTTTTTCTACAATTTGAGAGCTTTTGAGGCAGTCATGTTGAACTTATTCTCTATTTTCTTCACTGTATTTTTCAGTTATTCGTATTTCCTTTACTCTATCACGTTATTTATACAATTAATGAAATTTGATTGTCTTTTGTAAGTTTATTTCAGTTTTTCATACTTTTTTCTTATTTTTTAGTTGAACGTACCTACACTCGAGTTTTACTTCACTCTGCGTTAGAGTTGCTGGGCGTATGCTTTTAGTTGTTTGTTTTCAGCGAGTTGTTGAGAATTAATGCGTTTGTTTTCCCATAATAGTTTGTTGATTTTATTGTATGGGGTATTTAGAGTTATTTTCTTTTATCGAAACATAATATAAAGTATAGAAAAATATTTAAGAAATTTTATACTAAGAAGTTGATTTACAAAATATATACTGAAATGGTCTAGCCTATTCCTATGTTTATTTTATATTAGTAGAAGGTTCCTAAATTGTAATTAAAATGAATTATCATCAACCATCATAAATTATTTTCTTTTAGAGAATAATCACATAAAAAGATTTGCCACATTAATAAGGCTTTTTACCCATAATATCGAAACAAATTTCTTTGAAAAAATTAACAAGCTTAACCTACACTTCGTTTCGATCTTTGCAAAACAACTTCTTTGCATAGTTGATATTTTTAGTTATATCTTCCTGCTAGACTATAATAAAGCCAAAAACATTAAAAAGCTTTTCAAAAACTTTGATTTATCCTGCTTCGAAGTAGTGTCCATATACTATAAAGCATTATTGGTTCATGTGATATCTACAGTATTCCAAAATCTTTACTATATCCACACATAATTTCTCTAAAAAATTTATTTTGCTTTTAAAATTAAACAATAAAAAACAATCAACCTCCTCTGGTTGACCTTAAATGATATAACTTGTTTTTTTTAAGTGATTGTGAGGCCAACAGACACTTTTTAACAGTTTTAAGTCACTTAGTAAGCCTTTTACATTTTGAGGTTTCACACATTAAGCAAGATAGTTGACTCCAATGTCATTATCACATTATGGTTCTACAATTATCGATTCATTCTCTAACTATGAGATACTCATTAACTCTATTTTGATTTTTAATTACTTCTTGAAGTATAATCATAGAACTGCCTTGTCAAAACCATCTCATGCTGTTCCCTTATATACAGGCCGTTTCCTTTTAGAAGTGCATAAACTAATTAAGGTGGAGTATTTGGATAAACCATTTTCATAATTATAGATCTCACATGGTTCCAAAAATTAACTATCTTAAGGATGAGTATGATAGAGAGAAAGGGAACAAGCCAAAGTGCTAAAGTTATTTTGATAAGAAGAGAACCAAGTTTGTCCAGAAAATTGTAATAAGAAGTAAACTTGTTTTATGGAATATAATCTTTTTGGCTTGTAAAGTTGAGCATAAAATTAATATTAGTTAGGAAAAGATGAAAACTAAAAGGGTCCATATATCAATTAGCAAAATATAAAAAGTTTCAATTATAGTTTCATCTAAAAAGCAAGGTATTAGAAAGTGATACATATTTGATGAATAATTCATTATTTTCTATAATACTTATGATAAAATCATCAGAAATAACCCAAAAAGTCTTCCGAGGGGTTTTATAAGCTTTACTACTCTACTATGATTTGCGCAGTTTAAAAGTTTTAGTAATGTGTCTGGATAACATTGTCTAAAAATTATCCGATCTTGTTTTCATCGAAAGTAGAATTCTCACTTTTACAAATATAAATTTTTAGTGTTTCTCCCAAATTACAGGCCAAAATGTTTAGGTATGTCAAATCATCAAATTAAAATACTCCAAGCCCTTTTTCGTAATCAGGATATGTGAATAATTTAGTCTGGCTTTCTTCTTAAACTTATCGTTAATAAAATTTTCTCATTCCTCCAGGTTTCGTGGGTTCTCCTTGATAAAAAAGTCGATTATATTCAGGGTTTTAATATATAGAGGGTGGATCTTAAAGATTCCACAATGAAAGAAACTCTTTTATCTATGTTCCTTGACTTATTGCTTTGAGTTTTAGCGACGCCTTTTCATACTTTTGTAATTTTTTTATATATTATTGAGAAAATGACCAATATTCTTGGAGCCTTTTTTCTTAACATTTGCTACCGACCCAGAGATAGACGATATCTTGTGCTTGTATGATATAGATAGCTCTTGAGTCAAGACCTATACCTTTTTTATCAAAAAGAGGATGCTTTAGCTAAATAAAAGTCTAATTACTAAGCGTGCTGTGATTAATTGTGGGGTTTCTTTTGAATGAGATGAAACCAAAAATACACGAGGATTTGGAAGTGAATTGAATTCTTCATAGAGTCTTTTGTGAAATTGAATCAGTTCAACCATAAAACCATTATTCGGGCAGGCAATTCCTCTCTTTTGCTTAACAAACAACTCTGCCTTTTTGTAATCATAGCCTAATTTGAAGATTATGTAAGCTATCACAATAGAAATGGATCGAGAAACTCCTTGTATGCAGTGAATCAGAACATTCTGTTTATTTTTCAGAGCATTTTGTATGAAATCAATAGCTCTGTAAAAAAGACATTAGATGTTTTAGTTTTGTGAGTCTTTCAAGAAAAAAGTGAGATAAGAAATACTCTTGTTCTAAAACCAATTTTAACAATAATCTCCAACACAATTAATGATAGCTTTGATTTTGTTCTTCTAAAGCAGCTATAGATTTTTAGCTATTTTTTATCCAGAAACATATATACCTTCTATTATCTAACTACATTCATTTTAAAACTTTTACATCTTGAGTTCGTGACGAGCTGTAGCTCTGATGTCAAATTTGATTTCACCATTTTTCTGCTCTTCTTCTATTTAGTTATAAGTAACTTACTAAAACGGTTTTAAGCTCAGTTTTAATAAAGGTGGTTTGAGGCCAACGTTTTTGGCTACTTTCTACTCACAAACGATAAATGTATCACTTTTAGATGATTTGTAACCTATCAGCCTATTCGTTTTCTGTTGTTATTTCCAAAAAAAAGTAAAAATATGTATTTTCTCATAGTTGCTTATTTATTTACTTATCTCAGAAATATTCGCTAAAAGAGAAATAGTTGATCCTTTTTGAAGTTTTTTGTTTCTCAATACGCCACCATCTGACAGGATGGTAAGTTTTTTAATTGAGTTTAATAAATACTCAGTTTTCAAAGCATATGAGATGGCTGCAAGTCTAATCTTAGGTTTGGCTAGTTTCCCTTTT
>Ga0194117_10004442_pt1 | contig 13381 bp, 11 predicted proteins | sample TA2MahsurfametaG_FD_160579 | JGI IMG/M metagenome (GOLD analysis project Ga0194117, IMG submission 160579) | Freshwater microbial communities from Lake Tanganyika, Tanzania - TA2015009 Mahale N1 surface | ecosystem: Environmental > Aquatic > Freshwater > Lake | place: Tanzania: Lake Tanganyika...
GTGTGCGCAGTTGTTGGACAAACAAGCAGACCTTGCTGGTGACCCAATGGATCGGGAATGGGCTCAGGAAATGGCGGCTGCTATCAGAGCAAGGGGAAACACATGACCATAATTGACAAGGCCTGTTATGAGCGCGGCTGTGCTTGCTACGATAAGGACGGTGTTGAGGTTGTTGCTCGGCAATGGGTTGGGCTGACGGATAAGGAGGTTACGCGATGCTGGGAACGTATGGGCCGTGGGCTTGACAAGTACGCGGCTTTCGCCAGCGCCATTGAAGCCAAGCTAAAGGAGAAGAATGCATGAACACATACCCGTTTGCAGGAGTGATAAAAATGACCAAGGTAATCAAAGACGGACAGGAAGTGATTGAATGGGAGCATGTCGAGCGTGAGCACGGTTTGGTTGCTGCCGAGCGTGAAGCATGTGCTCAAATTGCAAAAGATTGGGATGCATCCCATCCTGAAACTAATTACGGTGCATGTATAGCTAACGCCATACGAGCAAGGGGAGAGGAATGACTAAAGTGTGGACTCAAGAGCACTGGACAGACTACGAACAAGGCATCGTTGCTACCGAGCGTGAGAAGGTAGTTAAGTGGATGACGGCTAAAGGCTATGCAACAGGCGACGGAAACAGCATTGAAGACCTGCTGAAAGAACTTGAATGGCAGATTGAGGATCGTATTAAAAATATCATACAAGCACTTGATTGCGTACATTTCCTAAGGGGAAGCACATGAGCGAAGACTACGAGCGCGGGCGCGATCACGAGCGCATGAAGATACTGAAGTTGTTGCGCGAGCAAGCAGAGTTTTGGAAAGAGTGGGAGTACCCAGAGGAGTATATTTTTGCCGTGGATGTACTTTTGGAGCGTATCAAATGCAAACCAACATCAAAGTAAAAATTAAAAGCACCGGACAGGTAGGATTCGTTGCAAACGTAGACGAGCACTCCATCTGTGTACGACTACCGGGTTCTGACGGGTGGCCGTTTCCAAGTTACCAGTGGGTGCCCCGCCAAGATGTTGTGAGTGTACGGGAAAAGAAAGAACCTCCTGAGTTTGAGGCAGCACTATTTTGAACACTACATGGTCCTACAGTAGTCTTAAAACATTTCAAGAATGCCCAAAAAAATATTATCATTTGAGGGTAGTTAAAGACTTTGTAGACAAACCAACTAAAGCAACTTTGTATGGTGGCGAATTACATAAAGCCGCAGAAGAGTTTGTAAAAAACGGTACTCCCATACCCGCTAAGTTTGACAATACTCACATTAAACCTACGATAGAAAAACTTATGCAACTGGAGGGTGAACGGTTTTGTGAGTATCGCATGGGGTTAACTAAAGATTTAGAACCGTGCGGGTTTTTTGATACGCATGTGTGGTGGCGTGGCATTGCAGACTTGCTGATTGTCAACCGGGAAAAAGGTTTGGCTTACTCTTTAGATTACAAAACAGGCAAAAGCGCAAGATATGCAGACGTGCGGCAGCTAGATCTAATAGCCGAAGGAGTTATGGCGCACTTTCCCGAGATCACACGAGTCAAATCAGGGTTACTTTTTGTAGTAAGTAATGAGTTTGTGAAGGCATATCAGACAGCAGATAGCCGAGGGCGTTACATGGATAAAGTAAAGCCTGACTTACACAGACTGCAAAGTGCGTTTGAAACCAACGTATGGAATGCTTCACCTAATAACTTATGTGGTTGGTGTCCTGTTAAAATTTGCGAACATAACCGAGGTTGATATGCCCTACGTTAACAAACCCCGTCCGTATAAAAAAGAATATAAACAACAAGTTGCACGAGGCGAAGCCGACGAGCGATTAGCCAGAGCCCGCGCACGATACTCCATCGACAAGAAAGGCACTGATAAAAATGACAACGGCAAAGCTGATGCCCGTGAAGGTAAAGACGTAGCACATAAGATAGCACTAAGCAAAGGAGGTACAAACGAGCAAGGACTGCATATTGAAAGCCAAACAAAAAACCGATCATTTAAACGAAATTCAAATCATAAACTTGTATCAGAAACCAGTAAGAGGGAACGTGGAAAAGTATGATTGGCCTCGACCTCCGGGGCTTGAACCGTTCGCACATCAGAAAGTAACATCAGAGTTTTTAACTACTAGACGTAAAGCGTTTTGTTTCAATGAGCAAGGTACGGGTAAAACTGCATCCGTTATCTGGGCCGTTGACTACTTGATGAAACTTGGTGTATTACGCCGTGTGTTGATTGCTTGTCCGTTGTCGGTGATGCGCTCTGCGTGGCAAGATGACTTTTTTAAGTTTGCTATGCATCGGTCCGTTGATATTGCTTACGGTACAGCAGACAAACGCAAAAAAATTATCAATGGTATGGCCGAGGTGGTTATCATCAACTTTGATGGGATCGGCATCGTCAAGAAGGAGATAGTCGCAGCGGGCTTTAATTTGGTTGTCATTGACGAGGCGTCAGCTTATAAAAACGTGCAAACCGAACGATGGAAAGATTTGCGCGACGTTATGAAATCAGTCAAGGGTTTGTGGATGTTGACAGGAACACCCGCTGCTCAATCACCTGTAGATGCTTACGGATTAGCTAAGCTTATTAACCCAATCAACACACCTAAATTCTTTGGGCAGTTCAGGGATATGGTGATGGACAAAACATCTATGTATCGATGGATACCGAAGATCGGGGCCGACAGGATCATACATACATTGTTGCAACCAGCCATACGATTTGAAAAGCATCAGTGCTTAGACTTACCTCCACTGACTTACGTTGATCGAGAAGCTCCGTTGAGCCCACAGCAGAAGTCATACTACAACATGCTCAAAAAGCAGATGATGATCCAAGCAGACAACGAAGATGTAACGGCAGTCAATGCAGCAGTGCAAATAAATAAGCTGTTGCAGATAGCGGGTGGGGCGGTGTACACCGACAACAAAGAAGTACTTGAGTTTGATGTATCAGGCAGGCTTAACGTAGTCAAAGAAGTCATTGAAGAATCTTTACACAAAACTTTAGTGTTTGTTCCCTTTACTCACACAATACAAATATTAAAACAATTTTTAGATAAACACAATATATCAAATGAAATAATCGATGGTGCTACAACCGTGAGAAAACGCTCCGATATTGTTATGGAGTTTCAAAAACATACCAACCCAAGAGTGCTTATTATTCAACCTATGGCGGCAGCACATGGACTAACATTAACCGCCGCTGATACTATCATATGGTATGCACCTGTCACTAGTGTAGAAACGTACTTACAAGCAAATGCACGAATTGATCGTCCGGGGCAAACCAATAGTATGACGGTAGTTCATATTAAAGGATCACCTGTTGAAACGCGGTTGTATAAATTGCTACGTACTAATATGGAGCAGCACGAAAAAATTATAGACTTGTACAAACAAGAAATGCAGGTTACTTGACAATGTCAAAAGTTATGCTATAATTGCGGTTCTTCGTTAGGGAGGTTAGATGTGGAAGAAAATTTAGTTGACGTACCTATGGATCAGTTAGCGAAAGCATACGTTAGAATTAGGGACGAGCGAGCAAAGTTAAAGTCAGATTACGAATTGCAAGACAACGAATTAAAGGAACAAATTGCAGTAATTGAGCAAGAGTTATTAAGCGCTTGCAACCGTATTAAAGCTGATAGTATCCGTACCGTGCATGGGACGATCATTCGGTCAATCAAGTCGCGTTACTGGACGAATGATTGGAGTTCTATGTATAAGTTCATAAAAGATAACGATGCGTTTGCGTTGTTAGAAAAGCGTATACATCAAACCAACATGAAAGAATTTCTAAATGAAAATGCAGATTTACTACCTGCGGGTTTGAATGTAGAGAATGAATACACTATAGTCGTTAGACGTTCTAAGTGAGGATATAAATGAGTAATCTTATACTGAGTCAAGATACCCCTGATTTCCTTCAAAAAGCTGGCATCAGTAATTTAAGTAAACAGCTTGCTGGCAAGGGCAACGGCATAAAGCGCATTGTGCCTAAAAATGGTATCTTCCGCAAAATGGTTGGCGGCGAAGAGGTTGGCAAAATTAAAGGTCCGCTGGAGGTTGTGATTGTTGATGCGTCTCCAAATGTTGGCCGTATATATTATGAAAAACAATGGAGCCCTGATGCTGAGCCGACTGCGCCGACTTGTTTTTCAAATGATGGGCGTGAACCCGATGAGTCTGTAGAAGACCCCCAAGGAGACCGTTGCGATACTTGTCCCAAGAACATCAAAGGGTCAGGTATGGGCTCTTCAAAAGCCTGTCGGTACTCGCGTCGGCTTGCAGTGATGCTGCTTGAAGATTTTGATACTGCGCTTGAAGGGCAGGTCTATCAAATGAATCTTGCATCAAAGTCGTTGTTTGGCGATTCAAATGTTGAAAACGCTTATACGTTTGAAAATTACCACAAAGTTTGCATAAACAATGGTAAAAGTGTTGACCACGTTGTCACTAACATTTTCTTTAATGAAGACAATGACAACCAATCGTTGTTATTTATGCCTATGCGTTGGATAAAATCCAAAGAATACAATGCTTCTGTAAAGCTTACTGAGTCTGGTGTCACTAAACGCATCGTTACGATGACTCCTTATCAAGCAGATACTACAAAAGCTTTGCCTGCTGTTGCAAGTCCGCCTAAAGAGGAGTTCGAACCTAAGAAACGTGAAAACAAAAAAGAGTTGACTGCACCCGCGCCAAAAAACAATCTTGACGCAATTGTAAAAGCCTGGGCCGACGAAGATTAACATGTCGTATGGGTATAGCCAAAGTTTAGCCGCCACACTGCTGGACACGGATTCTGAACATCTTGGCATTACGCTTGGGAAACACTGTGTGAAGTTGGGCATCCCCGTAGCTAAAGTTGCTGACTCCTTGGGAGTCAGCAGAGCTACGGTCTACAATTGGTTTTGGGGGTTAAACACCCCCCACAGCAAATACGAAAAGCCAATTCAAGACTTCATTCGTGCTAACCGTTGCTGTTAGAACCTTCGTCTTTTATGAGTTGACATGTCCAATTTTGATCTATTGGATGCTGTGCTGCCTTCTGAAGGTCGGTATTGCATTGTGGGGGTTGGTAGGTATGTAGATCAAAGACTGTTTGATACCAAAGAAGAAGCTGAAGATTGCATTAAAAAACTTACTAAATCTTTCAATGTGTACTTTGGGTGCGCCAAATTTGGTTCACTCAACAACCGCAGACACGAGAACGCTCTATACTTCAGGGCGTTATGGCTTGACATCGACTGCGGCCCTACCAAGGGTGTGCCTGATGAAAAAGGCATCATCGCAGGATACCTAGATCAAAACATAGGGATGAGTGAACTCAAAAGGTTTTGCAAAGAAGTTAAATTACCAAAACCAATTTTAGTAAACTCAGGCTACGGTATACATGCTTACTGGTTGTTGGAAGAAACACTAACTCAAACGGAATGGAAGCCATTAGCTAAGAGACTCAAACAGCTTTGCGAGACGCACAACCTGATCGTTGACCCCGCAGTTTTTGAAGCATCAAGAGTGCTGCGTGTCCCAGGCACTTATAACCATAAGGATAAAGATGATTTAAAACAAGTTACGATTATAAATGAAGTATCAGATCGTATACTTGTTGCATCTTTAACCGAGCTTCTTGGCGCACCAGAACCAGAACCAAACGACGACCGGCCTGAGTACATACCTGCAAGCATGAGCCCCATGATGGAGGCTATGCTGAAGAATAAAATAAAACGATTTAAAACCATCATGATCAAGTCAGCACAAGGTACTGGGTGCGCCCAACTACTACACTGCTACCAGAACCAACAAAGTATTAGCTACAATCTGTGGAGATCCGCGCTTTCAATTGCAGCGTTTTGTATTGATAAAGACACTGCGGTACACAAAATATCAGAAAACTACCCCGGGTATGACCGCTATGAAACGGAAGTAAAAGTTGATGATTTGATACGGACAGGCGCTCCGCATTACTGCACAACATTTGCTCGATGGAACCCCGAAGGTTGTAACGAGTGCGCACACAAAGGACGCATAAAGACTCCAATTATGCTTGGAGTTGAGATAGCCGAGGCCGACACAGACGAAATAGAAGTGATGTCAGAAGATGGCGAAGTAACTATTGAACGTATACCTGAGTATCCGTTTCCATTTTTTAGGGGTAAAAACGGTGGTGTGTACAAGCGCCCTCCCGCAGATGCCGAAGAAGAAGCAACACAGGTTTATGAACATGATTTGTACATACACAAACGGATGATTGATCCTATACTTGGGGATTCGGCTGTAGTCAGGTTGCGACTACCAAAGGATGGATTAAAAGAATTTGTACTTGGGGCCGATGAAATTTTTTCTAAAGATAAACTGCGGCAAACATTGGCTCGGCACGGTGTATACACTCACAAAAAGCAATACGATGACTTGTCTGTTTATTTTGTGGGGTCACTTAAAACTATGCAGTTTGATAAAAAGGCGGAAACTATGCGTACACAATTTGGTTGGATAGAAGCAGATAGCAAATTTATTCTAGGTGATCGTGAAATAACTAAAGATGGCGTTTTTTATAGTCCCCCTTCAAGTTATACAAAAGATATAGCAGAGATCATCACCCCTGTTGGGTCATACGAGAAATGGAAAGAAGTGTTTAACCTCTACGGTCGGCCTGGGCTTGAAGGAAATGCTTTCGGTGCGTTGACTGCGTTTGGGTCTCCTTTACTGAAATTTACTGGGATGAAGGGTGCAATCATTAACTTAATTCATCAATCGGCAGGTACAGGTAAGTCTACGGTGCTTTACCTATGCAATAGTGTGTACGGGCGTCCGACTGAGCTAGGTTCGATTTGGAAAGACACCTTCAATGCTAAGATTCACAGGCTTGGCGTTTTAAATAATTTACCTAATACGATTGACGAAATAACAAACACAACCCCTCAAGAGTTTTCTGATCTTGCTTACAGCATCTCACAGGGCAGGGGTAAGAACCGCATGAAGGCTAACGCCAACGAAGCGCGGTTAAATTTAACAAGCTGGACAGGCATTACGCTTTCGTCTGCAAACGCAAGCTTTTACGAAAAACTCTCTACACTGAAAAATTCCCCAGATGGCGAAAACATGCGTTTACTTGAGTACCACGTACACAAGTCGAATGTGATTGATACGCAAGAAGGCAAGGACATGTTTGATCATCAGCTACTTGAAAACTACGGCCATGCTGGTGATATTTATATCCAGTATTTAGTGAACAACCTTGAAAACGTAAAAGATCTTATTAGGAAAGTGCAGGCAAAAATTGATAAGGAAGTGCAATTTACAAGTCGTGAGCGGTTTTGGTCGGCAGTAGCTGCTTGCAACATCACAGGCGGTTTGATTGCTAAAGAGTTAGATATCCACAACTGGAACATGATGGCAGTTTATAAATGGCTTCTTAGAACCCTTAACAATATGCGAGAAGAAATCAAACCCCCGACTCTAAACCCTTTAATGATCGTCGGCGACTTTATCAATACTAACATTCAGAAAGCTTTGGTCGTGCAAGGCAAAGAAGATAAGCGCACCAGTATGACTGCCAACCCAACACTTATGCCAAAGGGAGAGCTGTACATACGTTATGAACCTGATACCAAGTATTTATTTGTTACGGTAAACAGTTTTAAAAAGTATTGCGCGGATCAGCAAATCAATTATAAAGACACTCTTAAACAGCTTAAAGATTTAAATGTATACGTTGAAACTGTGAACAAACGTATGGGTAAGGGCACTCAATTAGATTCCCCCGGTGTACGGGTGTTGGCATTTGATGCGTCTAATTCTGAGTACTTGCAAATGGATTCATTGACAAATCATGAGGATCGAGACAGTAACGTACAACGTCAACTGGGCTAGGTTTAAACCTGGAACTTCTTTTTTTGTACCTTGCATAGACCACAGATCGGCAAAAACAGCAGTTAACGAAGTAATGCGCCGACTACGTATGAAGGTGGTGATGAAGGTTGTAATTGAAGACGGTATAAAGGGTTTGCGTGTATGGAGAGTTTAAGTTATTTTTGTGAGTCTGTTGAAGTGCCATACACTTCTATCCTACGTTGGCGTTCACGTTCAGCCACCGCCTTACGTGATGGTGCAGCAGCAGGAGCAAGCAACGCTGCATTCTTTTCTGACAACCGCAGACCACGCCAAGACTCACCACGGTCTTTAGCTCTACGCTCCAACGAGGCTTGAAGTTGTTCAACATCAATCCTAAACGAAGGATACTTTTTGTTAAATGTAACAAGGTCTTTGGCAATTAGTTGGTTGTAAGCTTTAAAGTCTTTTGTGCGGTACTCACGGTCGATGTTGTCAAACAGCTTCTGGCGTTCGTTCTCAATACGTTGTTGAATACCAATAAGTTTGAACGTCACATTTTGTGTGTTGGCAAGAAGGTCTGAACGGAACCCAATAGCTTGACCGATAAGCTCACCTGTCGTAAAGGCATCCTTGCTCATGATCTGAGCGCCTTTATTGTCTTTAGCGCCTTCATTAGCGTACTTATGCGTAAGCACAAGATTACGTATTAGCGCAGGGGACATCTTCTCTACGCCCTTTTGATAGTCCCCGTTTCGGAAAGCCTCATACGAGTCGGCAAGATTGAGCACCATGTTTACACCAGGGCCTGCTTTCTCAATAGCAAGGGCTTGCAGTTCTTCTCTAGCTGTCTTAGTTTCCTTAACATCACGGAACCACAGGTCGTTAAGTTGTGTACGAGAAGCTAAGTCCCATCCAGTGAGCGCGTTTAGTGGCCCACGTTCGACAATTTCACTTAAACTTTTACCGTTAATCTTGTAGTCTCCAAGCACTTCAGGCAGGAATACTGTGCGGAACCACAATTCGTAGTCTAAATCTTTAACGTCTTTTGGTTTTTCGTCATCGTCGGCAAGATTCCAAGCCAACCCTAGTAGTCCAAACACCGTACTAAACAGAGGCAAACCAGCAGCCCCAGCAAGTAGAAAAGTGGCTCCCATCGTACCCCAGAATATCTTTGCGGCTTCGGCTCTGCCCTCCCCATTAAGGCCGAAGATCATGCGCTTGAAGTTTTTAAGCAAGTACAGAGTTACATGCAGTGGGTACATTTGAAACTGCAACATGATCTTACCGCCTGCATTACGCATGATCATAGGGCGGTTGTACTCACCATAGTTACCAAGCGCATCATTAGTGTCTTGAACTGCTTGATTTATCGCAGCTTCACTAGACATATTATTGCGTTTAGACAAACGATACGAAACTAAAAATATAATTTCACGAGAAATTCTTTCAGTTGAGTGCATTAACCCGCCAATTGCTATGTTTGCATAACGCTTTCCACGCTGCGCCACAGAACCAAGTTCTTCAGTAGGTACGTTTTTGTACTCAAACAATGCACGCGCATAGGTGCTTTGGGTCACATCTCTAGCCAACATACTTTCTACAGCAGCACGTTCATCTGCCGTAAGGCCAGAAGCATTGACTATTGAAGGTGGTGACCAAACAGACTTACCTGTTGCGGTCTTACGTGTCATACCAAATTGGTCCCATACTTTCATTAGCTTAGCTAGTTCTGCGGCTGTTTCTGGATATCCGTGCCGAGCACCAAGTATAGGAACTCCTGTTTGAAAAATACCAATTGGTTGTAGTAATGCAGAAGATGCACCGGAAAGGTAGTAGATGAACGAAAATTTGTTAATAACACTAGCTATTTTATCAAATAAGCCGGGAATATTAGGGTTAAGTGTTTGCGCTACTCGTTCTTCCATTTGAGACATGAAAGGTTCAAGCTCTGGTCTGTTCTCTATAGACTCACGAGCAGCCGACAACGTATTGCGTAACTTAGGTGCGTACTTGAGCCGAGCAAGTTGCAGGGACATTCTCAAGGATGATTCATTAAAGTCACGAAGAAAATCAGTACGATAACCCGCATATCCTTTACGAGTGATAAATTGTTTTCTAAAAGATTGTTCTGGCATTGTGCGTAGATACAACTGATACACAGCATCTTTCATATCTTCACGAACAGAAAGGTCTGTGAAGTTGGCGTTATCAATTAAATCAAAAGTAGCTTTTAAAATTGCACTAGGATTTTGCCCATTAATAGATCTTGTGGACGCTTCACGCAGCTTTCGTAAGTCATTGCCAATTTCAAATTTTTTGGTTTCAAGTAAATTATCTAAATTATCTTTACGATCAGTGGCCATTTGAGCAGCAACAGCATCACGCTCAGCCATCGTTGGAAACATAAAGAATTCTTTTGTATTTCCTACATACACAGAAAGCCAAAAATCTCCATCTCGCATCAAAGGGAAATAAGGGTTGATTCGACTTTGCCCTTCAAACATTTTTTTAATTGAAGCTAATAATTTACTTTTTGCTTCAGGTGAAATGTTGGCTTCATTAATTTGATCGTCAAGCAGTGAGCTATAAAGCTCGGCCATATCTTCATAATACTGTTTTGCGTCATTGTATAAACGCCTTCCTTCTGGTCCAAGGTCTTCAAACATTTTATTTACACGTTCACTACGAATTTCGGAAGTAGGGTCAACTTCTGAATCAGTTGTTACTTTAGTAATTTTATCTATTTTGTCACGAAGTGTAGGGTCTGCACGAAATGCATCATTTATAGCTCGTGAAAGATCAGCAGCAGCGCCCATAAGTTGTTGGGCTCTACCGCTTAGTTCTTGCAATTGTCTGTTAACTTCTAGCAAACGAGGTATATCTTTACCAGCCCATTCAGCTAAGAAATCGTTTGTTACTGGCTTAACTAAACCTTGACGAATGCGGTAATTTGTACCTCGCCATATTGCTGCAAGCGCAGGAAAAATATTTTCCCCATTACGCAGTTTGTATACAAGCGAAGCTTGTTTCGCTAAATCTTCAGCACGTTTAGAAGTTTCGTATTTTTCAATAGCTTCATCTACTGCATTGTCGATTTCTTTTTGGGTTCTTGCTGCTCTTCTTTCCGCAGCTTCGCCAGAAACTCCGGCAGGGAGGCCGACCGATTCAACACCTTGAGAGCTTTGTTTAGCGCCTCCGGGTACTCCTTGCTTCCCTTCTCCTTTTCCGCCAGCGACTTCCACTGGCTCAGTAATGCGACCATCTCCAACTTGTTCGTAGCTAGCGTCCTTGAAGCGGTTTCCAACAGACTCAAGATTTCCACGCCTAAACTCCTCATTTAAGAACCGATAAATATCCATGTTCTTGGCTAAAAACTTAGCAAAGCTGTTTTTTACGTCTGCCAAATCAAACCCAGGCATCGTCTCTAAATACATAATGTCGCGTTGCATTTCCTTAGTAAAATTTGAACCATGATTACGTACTTTAAAATGTGCTAGCTCATGGATCATCGTGCAAATCATGGACACAGCAATTTGAGCGGGTGTTCCTTTATCCTCTAGATCCGTAGACGCAGGGTTTAAGAAAGATCCGCTAAACGGAACACGTATGCTTACCCCAAGATATTCTTTATCAAAACTTACACCGATTGCTTCTTTTTCTAAATTGGCGTAGCTTGGGTCAGACATTACCAATACTTCGCGCAACTGCATGAATATGTCGCCTACTTCTTTTAAGTAAGCGTCAAATCTAATACCAAATTTTTCTCGTGCTATTGCAGTAAGTGGCACTTTACCCGAAATTATAAGTCCGGTGTCATCTTTTTCGTAGCTAATAACTTCTGCTGGGGGTATGGATGAAGCTTGTAATTCGTTTGCACTTAATATTTTAACAAGATTATCGTGAACCATAATCCGTGTGGGATCAATTTTATCTTGCGGGATTTTAAGTTCGTCAATTTCTATTTTAACTTTAGACAAATCAGCCGCAGATAATTCTGGAATTTGCCTATTATTTACATACATTATCCCGTCTTTAACTTCCACCTTGTCTGTAGGTTTGATAAGCGTAAGCCCAGTTGGAGCTGGTGGTATTTCAGGTCTAAGCTCTTCAGAAGGACTTAATTTACCGTCAGGTTCTATGTACTGCACCACCCCAAAACTTTGCACATCTTTACCATACTCAGCTTGGGCAAACGTAAGAGTTACGTAATTGAAAATATTATCAAAATCTTTGTTGGCGGCACGAGAAAAACTTTGCCTATCTGCATTAAATGGATAGGCAGGGTCTTCTGGTTTTATATTATAGTTAGGCGATACATCGATATAAAAATGTCTTTTAATACTTTTTGCGCCAAACCCAGGCTTGTCTTTAATTGAAGTACCAAATTGAAATATGCCGTTTGACAATATGTAAGTATTTTCAAAAGGTGCGTAAGATAGTTCGTCTTTTGATATATAAATACGTGCTTCACCCCAATTAAATTTAACTTTAGAAAAAACAGTATAGTTATCTATTGGAAAATTATTACCTAACGGAAGTGTGTAGTAACCATAGCCTCGGTCTATCAGCACATTAATATTTTCAAATAACGGGCTGTATCGAAGAGAATCACTATTTTCTAAATCCCATGTATCAAACGGTATATCTTTAGTTTCCCCCGTTGATGAATCAATATAAGTTTCAGGAACTACAACACGTATTAACGTACCATGCCCTTCAGGAAATGTTGATTTTGTATATTGTTCAACAACTTTAGGGTCAGAAGTAATTTTAATTTTAGGAGATTTACTGGGGTCATCAAACGCGGCGTTAAGTTCATCTCCACTTGTAACCATACGAGCTATCTTGCCATTGTTTAAAGACAATACTTCTATTTCTTTGTTTTTAAACAAAAACAACATTTTTGCAACGCCAAATCCTCCAGACGCACGTTTTGTCTTTTTTACAGTTCCAGCAATTTGTAAGAATTGATTGCCCATAATATTAGCTGGCATACCAGGGCCGTCATCAATAACAGTAATAGACCTATCTTTTCCATCTAATTTTATTTTTATATTACCCGTTGTTTGAAGCCCTTCTTCAAAACCATCTTTAATTGCGTCAAAAGAATTTTGAAATAATTCTTTAATTGTTACTTTAGGTACTTGCTCTGGAGTGCTATAAAGGTTAGCTATCAGATCTGCTATGCGGCTTACATTTGCAGAAGGCGTAGCTGTTAATGTTTGTGAAACGGGTTCCTTTGCAGTCAACGATGGTTTTTGTTGCTGTGCGCGTTCCTTAGCAGTCTTAAGCTGCCTACCACGCAGACCAATAACTTCTTGTGCAGGCCGAACCTGCATGGACGCAATCCTATCGGTAATGTCAAACAAATCAGAAAGTGCATTGAATTGGTTGGGTGCAAGCCCAAGAATCTTGCGAACAGCTTCAACAAACTTAGTGAACAGTGTCTTGTCCCGACCTGTTGAACTGTACTTATCTGGCGTTTTTACCGACTTAAGAAACTTAACAAGATACGGATTGGACATACCGTAAGCTGGGG